>Ga0310121_10000438_pt1 | contig 45649 bp, 40 predicted proteins | sample CB27_Tmax_986_MG_FD_203504 | JGI IMG/M metagenome (GOLD analysis project Ga0310121, IMG submission 203504) | Marine microbial communities from Western Arctic Ocean, Canada - CB27_Tmax_986 | ecosystem: Environmental > Aquatic > Marine > Oceanic | place: Canada: Western Arctic Ocean | collected... | reverse complement strand
GCTCTGGCGCCTCCAGGAACGCTGGTGGCCACAGCTACCCAGTCGGAGTGGGTCGTTCCCGATTGTTCGGGACTATCCATGTTCGAGGTGATTCCGGGCTCCACCTGCAGCCGGAAGCAGTTGCCTGTTGAGGTGACGAACATCACCCCCTCGACCGGATCGGCCACGGGCGGTCCGGTGATGTTGACACCCCCTCCGCCACCGGGACAGTTCCAGGCGGGTCCAAGGGGATCGTCGATGGTCCTGGGCGGGTCGAATAGGCCGTTGAAGAGATTTCCGGCTTGCGCGACCTGGAGCGCCCGCTGATAGATCTCGGGCGTGTAGTCGATCAGGTTCTCTTCACTTCGGCCCTGAAGGTCATACGGAGCCGGCGTCGTCGGGAACGGTTGCGTCGGAGACAGCTTCTCGCCGGGAACATTCGATGGCGGCACCGCTCGCTCCTCAATCGGCCAGATCGGCTCCCCTGTCTCACGGTCCAGTGCGTACAGGAAGTTCTGCTTCGTCGCTTGGAAAAGCCCCTTGATCTCCCGACCGTCCACGTTCACATCCATCAGGATCGGAGCCGTGGGCGTGTCGTAGTTCCAGATGTCGTGATGCACCATCTGGTAGTGCCACACCCGCTCGCCCGTTTGCACGTCCAGCGCGATGATGCTCGTGCTGTACAGGTTGTCACCAGGACTGTGGCCGCCGTAGTAGTCGATCGTCACTCCGTTCGTCACGACATAGACCAGCCCGAGCTCGGGATCCGCCGACATGGGTGCCCACGACGATACGTCGCCCGTCCACTCCCAAGCATCGTTCTCCCAAGTCTCGTGCCCGAACTCGCCGGGCCGCGGGATCACGTGGAATTTCCACTTGAAGTCACCTGTATCTGCGTCGTAGGCCAAAATGTCGCCCGGTACGTTTTCGATGCGTGTCTGCAGATAGCCCTGCTCAGCGGAGTTGCCGACGACCACGGTGCCGTTGACCACGATCGGCGGTGAAGAAGACGTGATGTATCCGAGCTCCAGCGGGAGCCCCTGGTACGGATCGTACGGCTCGTTCCAGTTCTCCCACGGGCCCCAGCCGTCGATCAAGTCGGCCAAGAGATCCTGGCTGCCGGTGGGCGGGAACCCTGCGATCGGAACGGCCTCGCCCCAGTTCGCCAGGGGCTCGCCGGTCACGACGTCCAGGGCGTGCAGGAAGAAGCCTGGCGTCGAGATGTAAGCGACCCCCCGCCCGTTACGCTCGCCGTACGCGATGCCCTTGCCGTAGGCGTACCTCATGGAGTACTCCCGCCGGTGGGTGTTCGGCTCGGTGAAGCTCCACAGCAGCTCTCCAGTTCCAGGATTGAGCCCGATCACGGCCCGGTGGTCTCCAGTGACCGTGATCAGTTGTCCGTCTACATAGGACGGCGTCGCCCGAGGCGTGGCCGGCCCAAAGCTGGCCGCGTTCCACCGCCACGCGACTTCGAGATCCCCGAAGTTCGACGCGTTGATTTCATCGGCGGGCGTGTACCGTGTGTGCCATGCGTCACCACCGAGATAGGTCCACTGACCGCGGTCGGTCCCAGGCCCTTGAGCCGCGCTGGCCAGGGGCAGCGCGAGCACGGCACCGAATGCCAGGAACCATTTGACGGACGACGGACGACGAGATCGCGAGGAGTTGTCGCGTTGCATTCGTGCTCTCCTTTGCTGATTCAAACGCTTGGGAAGTCTGATGGTGGACGTGCGCCGAGAACTCGCTCCAGCCAACGACATTACGTGCCTTCGTGTTCGGCGGCAATCTGTAAGAACGAAGCCCCGGAGGAATCGAACTCCACTGGGGCTTCTGGCGGTTCGGCGTGAAGAGATCCGGCTAATGCATTACGGCAGCGCCATCGCCGCCAGTCCGTCCGGCAACTGAATGATGACGTACTGCTTGCCCTCGTGCACCCAGCTCGACATCCCGTAGCGAGTCGGTCCGGGAATAGGTACCGCGCCCACCCTCTCGCCAGTTCTCTTGTCGATGGCTAAGAGGTTCCAGGCGCCGTCCGCTGTTTGGCCGGCAGCCAAGAGTAACGTGGACGTCACAACCATCGCCGTTTGGCCGCTTCGTCCACGGTTCGTCATCACGTTATCGACACCTTGAAGCAACGGGTGATTTTGGATTAAATCCTGGTCCTCCTGTGGTGCATCACCGTTTGGGATCACCCAGAGGTACTCACCGGTATTTAGATCGACCGCGCTGATCCTGCCTGCCGGGCCCTTCCAGATCGGAAGGCCGTCGAGGGTCGGATCAGCACCTCCACCGCCAGGCCTGCCCAGGTACGCAGAGAAGTCGGATTGGGTGACCCCCGTCTGATGGGGGCCGTCCAGCGGTGAGGCGATGGCGGCTGCGACCAAAAGGTTGCCGCACGAACTGACTGACGAGACGAACATCACGCCCGCGACCGGATCCGCGACGGGGGCACCGGTGATATTCACGCCGCCGCCATCCGAAGGACAGATCCGTCCAGACGCCTCAGGGTCTCCGACAGTTGCGGGCGGGTTAAACATGGGCACGAACAGGTCGTTGTCCCGCGCGATCTCTAAGGCCCTTTGTCGAACTTCGGGCGTGTAGTCGATGAGGTCATCCTCGGAACGGCCCTGACGCTCGAACGCCGCCGGCCTAGTTGGGAACGGCTGCGTCGTCGCCGCCTGCTCACCCGGCACCCTCGACGGCGGTACAGGACGTTCCTCAATCGGCCAGATCGGCTTGCCCGTTTCCCGGTTGAAGGCGTAGAGGAACGCCTGCTTGGTGGCTTGGAACACGCCCGGGATGGTCTCTCCGTCGACGGTGACATCCATCAAGATCGGCGCGGCGGGCGTGTCGTAGTTCCAGATGTCGTGATGGACCAGCTGAAAATGCCACCTTCGTTCACCGGTCTCTACGTCGAGGGCGATGATACTGGTGCTGTAAAGGTTGTTCCCGGGATGGAAGCCGCCGTAGTAATCGATGGTGACCGTGTTCGTCGGGATGTAGACGATGCCCAGCTCCGGATCGGCCGACATCGGCGCCCACGACGAGATGTCACCGGTCCACTGCCACGCGTCGTTCTCCCACGTCTCGTGCCCGAACTCCCCGGGCCGGGGGATGATATGGAACTTCCACTTCAATGCTCCGGTGCGAGCGTCGTACGCCAAGATGTCGCCCGGGACCATCTCTTGACGCGTTTGGTGGTAGCCCTGTTCAGCTGAGTTACCGACGATTACCACGTCGTTGACCACGATCGGCGGTGACGAGCTTGTGATGTAGCCGATCTCCAACGGAATCCCCTGTGCGGGATCGTAGGGCTGGTTCAAGTCTTCCCACGGGCCCCAGTCCTCGATCAAGTCCGCGGTGAGGTCCACGCTTCCCGAAGGCGGGAACCCGTCGATGGGTACGGCCTCCCCCCAGTTCGCGAGTGGCTCACCCGTCACTGCGTCCAGCGCGTGGAGGAAGAAACCAGGGGTGGAGATGTAGACGACTCCCTTCCCGTCGATCTCCCCGTATGCGATCCCTTTGCCGTAGCCGGCCCGCATGGAGTACTCCGAACGTGGTGTACTCGGCTCAGTGAAGCTCCAGAGCAACTCGCCACTGGACGGATCGAGGGCGATGACATGACGTCGATCCCCCGTGACCGTAATCAGCTTCCCATCGATGTAAGATGGTGTGGCACGCGGGGTGCTCTCCCCGAAGCTGGACGCGTTCCACCTCCACGCCACCTCCAGGTCCTCGAAGTTAGAGGCGTTGATCTCGCTTGCGGGCGCGTAGCGTGTGTGCCACGAATCCCCACCGAGGAACGTCCATTCACCGTTCGCAGTTCCTGGACCTTGTGCTGCGCTCGGGGTCGGTCCGGAGAGGATCATGCCGAAGGTCGCCGAAAGGATCGTGGCGAAGGTCATGGTTGTGGAGAAGAAGGGGGTGGAACGCTGAGATCTCGAATCTTTGTCTCGTTCCATCGTGCTCTCCTGTGCTGAGTTAGGACTTAGAGGGCTGTTGAAGAAGTGCGGTGTTCCGCGCAATAGCCTTCGAGCGGGGTCCGCAGGCAAAGAGCCTTGTTCCAGCCATTGAGATTACCCGCCCCAAACCCACTCGGCAATCAAACCCCATCCCGCTCGACCCCAACAAAGAAGCCCCGGAGGATCGATTCCCCCGGGGCTTCTTGCGAATCCGCGTAAGCAGATCCGTATCGATCTACGTATCTACGGCAGCGCCATCGCCGCCAGACCGTCCGCTAGCTGAATGATGACGTACTGCTTGCCCTCGTGCACCCAACTGGACATTCCGTACCTGGATGATCCAGGAATCGGAACCGCTCCGACCCGTTCGCCGGTCTGCTTGTCGATGGCAAACAGATTCCAAGCGCCGTCTGCTGTCTGGCCCGCAGCGAGGAGCAAGGTGGGTGTCACCACCATGGGCGCTCGGCCTCCCCGGCCTCGGTTCGTCATCACGTTGTCGACGCCCTGAAGCAGCGGGTGATTCCTATACATGTCCTGCTCTTCCTGCGGCGCGTCGCCGTGCGGGATCATCCACAGATGCTCACCCGTGTTCATGTCGATCGCGACGATCCGGCCCACCGGGCCCTTCCAGATCGAAAGGCCGTCGACGTCCTCAGGGGCCCGCGGAGGACCTTGCGCGCCTCGGATCCAATCGGAAAGTGTCGTGCCCGTCATTTGGTCGTTATCCATCGGCGAATCTACGCCGGCCTCGAGGAACTCATACGAGCAACCACTCCCTGAGGTGACGAAGAGGATCCCATTGACCGGATCGGCTACCGTGGGTCCCGGAATGTTGGTTCCACCACCACCGCCGGGGCAGATCCGTGCCGGCCCGTCGCCCTGTGGGTTACCCACGTTCGTCGGGGGGTTGAAGAGAGGCGCGAAGTGGTTGCCGGCCTCAGCGACTTCGTACGCCATCTGCCGGATCTCCGGCGTGTAGTCGATCAAGTGCTCCGGCTGACGGCCCTGCAGGTCGTACGGCAGTGGCCACGTCGGGAACGGCTGCGTGGGAGAAAGCTTCTCGCCGGGCACGTTCGACTGCGGAACCGGACGCTCCTCGATCGGCCAGATTGGCTCACCCGTCCTGCGGTCCAAGGCGTAGACGAAGACCTGCTTCCCGGTCTGGAAGATCCCCGGGATGGTCTCTCCGTCGACCACCACGTCCATCAGGACAGGGGCCGTCGAAGTGTCGTAGTTCCAGATGTCGTGATGGACCATCTGGTAGTGCCACACGCGCTCGCCCGTCTCGACGTCCAGCGCGATCAGGCTCGTGCTGAAGAGGTTGTCGCCGGGGCGGAAGCCACCGTAGAAGTCCTGCGTGGCACCGTTCGTCGGGATATAGACGATGCCTAACTCAGGATCGGCCGCCATCGGCGCCCAGGACGAGACGTCGCCCGTCCACGACCACGCATCGTTCTCCCACGTGTCGTGCCCGAACTCGCCGGGCCGCGGGATCACGTGGAACTTCCACTTCTGTTCACCGGTGTCGGCATCGTAGGCGAGGATATCACCCGGGACCATTTCGATGCGCGTCTGGTGATAGCCCTGCTCAGCGGAGTTGCCAACGATCACGGTGCCGTTGACCACGATCGGCGGCGAGGAAGTCGTGATGTACCCGAGTTCCAACGGGAGTCCTGCGTACGGATCGTACGGCTGGCTCCAGTTCTCCCACGGACCCCAGCCGTCGATCAAGTCGGCCAGAAGGTCGACGCTACCGGTCGGGGGGAACCCGTCGATGGGAACTGCCTCACCCCAGTTCGCGAGGGGCTCGCCGGTGACCACGTCAAGCGCGTGCAGGAAGAAGCCCGGCGTCGAGATGAACGCGACGCCGCGCCCGTCACGCTCGCCGTACGCGATGCCTTTGCCGTAGCCGGCCCGCATCGAATACTCCCACCGGGCCGTGTTCGGCTCAGTGAAGCTCCACAGCAGTTCACCCGTGGCGGGGTTGAGGCCGACCATGCTGCGACGGTCCGACGTGACCGTGAGCAGCCTGCCGTCAACGTAGGTCGGAGTCGCACGAGGGGTGCTCGGCCCAAAGCTGGCTGCGTCCCACTGCCACGCGATTTCCAGATCTTCGAAGTTCGACGCGTTGATTTGATCGGCCGGTGTATACCGGGTGTGCCACGCGTCGCCACCGAGGTAGGTCCACTCACCGTTCTCAGTCCCGGGTCCTTGCGCCATGCCCTGCATCGGTACCGAAAGCACCATTGCGAGAGCGAGCGGGAGCCCGAAGAAGGCTGACACGTACCGAGACTGCCAGGACTTGTCGCTTCCCATCGTGTTCTCCTTTTGCTGATGTAGCTGCTTGCCGATGTAAGCAGCGGTTCCCACCAAGAGCTTACCCTAACCAATAAGTGTACGCGTGCGGTCGCTTTTGAGCAAACGGTCAGTCCCGCCCAATACGCCGTCGCCAGTCGGCGAGAGTGCGGCCGATCATTTCCGGTTGGTCCTCCTGAATGAAATGGCGACCCTGGCGCGCCTCCCGGTTCCGTGGATAGGACTGATCGGCAGCCTGAAAGCCAAGAATGCGGGTCCTCGGGGAGCCCGGCAGGCGATTGCCGGACTGAGGGCAGTCGCCTTATGGTGAGGCCCATCGGAGGCGATCGACGGCACGCCGTCACAGAGGCTGTTCGCCACACGGCCCAACGAATAGGGAGGTACACGATGTCAGTCCCCACCCGCATCAGGGGTTCTGCGATTTTGCTGGCGATCACTTTGACGGCTACCGCATGCGGCCCAGCGTCCGACAGTGACGCTGAGGCATCCTCGACGTCCGCGTCGGCTTCGGAGATGGCCGCAGCCACTGAGATGCTCGAGCCGATCGGCCTTCCAAGTCCCTACATGACTCATCGCAATTGGGGAGTGCTTCCCCAAGGCCGGGAGTGGGGCAGGGTGAGTGGGGTCTATATCGACCCTCTCGGCGAGAGCGTATGGGTCTTCGAGCGGTGCGGTGCGGATAACTGCGTCACGTCGGACGTTCCCACCGTGCTGCGCTTCGCCACCAATGGGACGCTCTTGGCCAGCTTTGGCGCGGACATGTTTGTCCGGCCGCACGGAATGTACGTGGACCAGGAGGGTAACGTCTGGGTCACCGACGGTCGCGCGGCGCGCGAAGCGGAGCTTCAGGAGGCCCCGGACGCTGCGAAGAAGGGCAATCAGGTCGTGAAATTCAGCCCCGAGGGGGAGGTTCTGATGGTGCTCGGGACGCCTGGGACCACGGGCGAGCCGCCCGACGCCCTCAACCAGCCCAACGACGTGATCGTCGCACCGAACGGCGAGATTCTGGTCTCAGAGGGCCATTCCGCTCAAGGCCCGCACGGGCGCATCTCCCGGTTCTCCAGCGACGGTACCTTCCTTGGCAGTTTCGGAGAGCACGGTAGCGGCCCTGGACAGTTCAGAGTCCCGCACGCGATGGCCTTCGATTCGCAGGGCCGCCTGTTCGTCGCGGACCGCGGTAACAGTCGCATCCAGGTTTTCGATGCGCAGTACAACTTCGTCGACGAGTGGGATCAGTTCGGGCGCCCGAACGACGTGTTCATTGACGCCGCCGACACCATGTACGTGCTGGACTCGGAATCAGGAGACGAGCGGAATCCGGGCATGCGGCGTGGCGTCTATATTGGGAACGCCAGGGACGGCTCTCTCAAGGCCTTCATCCCCCCTCACGAAACCGACAGCCCCTACGGGACGATCGGCGAAGGCGTCACGGTAGATGCCGACGGGAACATCTTCGTGGGTGAGGTCTCGATCAGCGGCATGACGATGTTCATGGCGATGTAACGGCGGTCTCTTCCCGCCCCGTCAGTCGACTCACCGCTTCAGTGGGCGTCTACCACAAGGCTCCTATTCTTCCTGTGGTAGACGTAGCGCCACCAGCGACGGCAAGATCCCATTCGCCGCGGCGGCGACCGGCAGCACGACGTACTGCACGCCGTCATGCATGTAGGTCATCGGGGCGGTGCTCGTGGGCGCCGGAATCTCGACTGAGCCGATCCTCTCACCCGTCATCTTGTCCACGCCGAACCAGACGGCCTGCCCGCCCCGGCCCTCGGCGAACATCAGGAGGCTCCGCGTAACGAGCGCGGTGGCGTTGCCTTGGAAGCCGGTGTTGACGTCGGTGAGGTCGACACCCTCGAGTAGCGGGTGGTTCCTGATGCGCTCAGGAGTGTCCCCATTGGGGATCCACCAAAGATGTTCACCGGTGTTCATGTCGATGGCCGTGATTCGGCCATACGGCGGCTTGAAGATCGGAAGTCCCTGGATGGAAGCAAAGCCGCCGCCCCCCCCGCTACCGAAATCGACCACCGTCTGACCCAAGCCGTCTGGACCGCCCCCGTCTCGCTCCGATCCGGGAGCGAGACGGCCTCCGCTACACGCCTTCCGCGAGGCCACGTACATGATGCCGGTCTCCGGATCCATGACGGTGCCCCCCGGGATGTTGGTACCGCCCGTGGCGCTCGGACATTGCGCAACTGCCCGCCAGCCTTCCGGGTTGCCAGCATAGACGTACGGATTGAAGAGCGGCCCCAGATTGATGTCGCTGATCTGCTCTATCGCCATCTCACGGAGCTCAGGCGTGAAGTCCATGAGGTCGTCCACCGACAGTCCCTGGAGCTCATAACCGGCGGGACGGGTGGGGTATGGTTGTGTCGGAGAGTACCACTCTCCCGGCACGTTCCCAGCGGGCACCGGCGTTTCTTCGATCGGCCACAGCGGCTCGCCCGTTTCCCGGTTGAAGGCAAAAGCGAACGAATGCTTGGTCGTCTGTACAACCGCGGGTATCGCCACCCCGTCGACGGTGACGTCGACCAGGATCGGTGCGACCGGGTTGTCCCAGTCCCAGATGTCATGATGGACGGTCTGAAAGTGCCACACGCGTTCGCCGGTCTGGATGTCCAAAGCGAGCACGCTTGAGCCATAGAGGTTGTTCCCCGGGCGGAAACCCCCGTAGTAGTCGTTGGTAGGCGCGTCCGTAGCGAGATACACCATGCCGAGTTCAGGGTCCGCCGAGAGGGGCGCCCAGGCGTTCACGTTCCCACTCCATGACCAAGCGTCTGAGAGCCAGCTGTCGTTTCCAAACTCGCCGGCCCTAGGAATGGTGTGGAAGGTCCACAGGTGCTCACCGGTTCTTACGTCGAACGCCTGGATGTCACCGGGTACGTTCTCGATCCTGGTCTGTCCGCCGCCACCCGGGTGCGCCGAGTTCCCGACGATGATCACGTCGTTCACCACGATCGGCGGAGACGACGTCGTGATGGCCCCTCTGGCCCGGTCGATCCCAGAGTACACGTTGTAGTCGTGCCCGAGCGAGGCCAGCATGTCGACCGTCCCGGTCTCAGGGAACCCGTCGATCGGGATCTGACCCCCGAAGTTCGCCAGCGGGTACCCCGTCTTCGCGTCGAGCGCGTGTAGGAAGAATCCGGGCGTGACGACGTAGATCACGCCCCGTCCGTCGATCTCGTAGTAGGCGACGCCGCGGCCGTAGTTCTGGCGGGGTGAGTTCTCCCACCGCTCCGTGTTCGGCTCCCGGAATGTCCAAAGGGTTTCACCTGTGGCCGGATCGATCGCGACAACCGTACGGCGGCGACCGGCGACCGTGTACACGATTCCGTCGGCGTAGATCGGGGTGGACCTCCCGACGTTGTCCATTCTGGGTCCGTAGTTGTCTCCCTTCCAGAACCACGCGACCTCGAGATCCTCGAAGTTGTCGGCGTTGATCTGATCGAGGGGAGAATACCTAGTGCTCCACACGTCCCCCCAGATGTAGCGCCACTCGCCGTCGCGATTGCCTCTCTCCTGCGCGGACACTGAGAGAGCGAAGCCCCCGACAAGAAGGAGCGAAAACACGAGACTCGATCCAAACAGCCGGATGAACGCGGGTCGGCGGGGGAGGTGGGTGGGCATCGTCAGCCTCTCAGGAGTGGTGTACGGACAGGTAATTCGGTGATAGTAGGCGTCCGGCTCGACATCCGTCAACGACGTGGGTGCCCCCGGTGGCTCGGGGTACAGTCTTGGGGTACGGGGTGGATCCTGGGCATCAAGATCCGCCAGGCCATATACTTGCTCAGCATCGTTCGGCTCGAATGCGGGAGCGGCTCTTTCACCTGGGTTAGATACTGGGGGCAGACCAATGAGACCCGTAGCGATTGTGAGGTACGCGGCGATTGCCGCCAGTGTTGGGGCGGCACTGGTTTTCTCCGCCCCGACGATGGCGCAGACCCCGGACCGGCAAGTCGACAGGACCTATGGACTGGGCCTGCCTCGCGACGGGGACGTGTTGTTCATTCCGGACGACAACTACCCGGATTGGCCCCTTCGGCCGGATCAGATGGACTATGCCGATGTGAATGGGGACCGGATGAAGGAGTGGGTTCGGAGGTTTTCGGCGATCTCGCTGCAAAGCCAGGCGGACGGCAATATGTACTGGGGCCGCCTTCCCGGGACCGCGTACGATGCCATGACGATGAACCTGATGATCGACGAGCTCGAGAGGCTCGGTCTTGAGACAGAGCGTGTTCCCCACACGATACCACGGGACTGGTCGGCGACCTTCTGGGAGGCCTCCTACACGGTGGGTGGGACGACCGTCCCTCTCCCAACTGCGTTTCCGGCTGGCGAGACCGCGCCGACGACGTCCCAGGGCATCACCGCGGAAGCCATCTGGGTTGGCGTGGGAGCTGAACCCGATTTCCTGGGCCGGGATGTCGAAGGCAAGGCCGTGATCATCTACAGCACGTTCGTGCCAGGCGGACGCAGTCATTCTGCGAGTGACCGGGCCGGCATGTTCGGCGCTAACACGCGTGCCTCGGAGTTCGGCGCGGCGATGATCGTCAACGTCATGGCCGTTCCGGGCAACGCCCAGTTCAATCCTCTGGGCGCGCCCTCGGCTGACTATGGTGTTCCGCTGATCACCCTCAGCCAGGACGACGGTTTCGCGTTGCGGGACGCTTTGGGCACGGGTGCGACCGTGGAGATGCGGCTGAGACTCGACATTGAAATCCGCGAGAACGTGTCGACCGCGAACGTCTTTGCCCGACTACCCGGAGCCTCCGACGAAGAGATCGTCATCGCCGCCCACACCGACGGGTTCTTTCAAGCGTCGATGGACAACGCCAGCGGTATGGCGAGCGCACTCGAGATCGCTCGCCACTATGCGGCGATGCCACGGGAGGACCGTCCCCGCACGCTCCTGTTCGTCCTCTTTCCGGACCACCATCACGGTGAGACGGGGTTGAGGGCCTGGGAACGCACTTACAATTGGGCCAACGTGGCGATGGCGCTCACGCTCGAGCATCCGTCCCAGACACAGCTGTACTGGTACAACGATGACCTGATGACGTCGAACACGATCGGTGCGTTTCGATGGAACGCGATGGGAAGTCCTGGATTCCTCGATATCGTCAACGGTACGCTGCGGGCCTTCGGCGTTGCGACTTACACCGTGATGGATGGCCGGCCCAAGCTGACCAGCCAAGCACCCGGATTCCACATCATCGACCACGTCATCTACCACACGACGCTGGATACGCCTGAGCTGGTCCCCGCCGAGGGTATGGAGCGAGCAACGCGGGCCTTCTTGAGCGTGATCGATCAAGCGAACGAAATGACCCTCTCAGAATTGCGGGCACCCACGATGTTCTGATGTGGTGTGTGTTAGTGTGGTGTCCCAGGCGTTCGGGATCCTACACAGGGTAGCGCTTGCTTCCGATCAACGGGGTTATTTCGTCATGCCGGATAGGCTTCGAAAAGAGGTGCCCCTGGGCGAGTTCGCAGTTCAGTTTCTTCAAGAGGTCCAACTCGTCGGGGGTCTCGACGCCTTCGGCGACGACGCGCACGCCGATGTTTTGGGCCAGCGCCAGGGGTGTACGTACGATTTCCTGGGATTCGCTGCGCGTGTGGAGATTCGCTATGAACGACCGGTCGATCTTGAGGGAATCGATCGGGAACTGATGAAGATAGCGTAGTGAGGAGTGCCCGATTCCGAACGCATCTATATCGAGGCTGACGTTCAACTTCTTGAGGTCGGCGAGTACTCTGAGTATCGGATCGGCGTCATCCATCATCACCGTCTCCGTCATCTCCAACCTCAGCGATCGTCCGTCGACACCCGTCTCCTCCAGGACACGCTCTACGTGCTGGGCCATATCCTCCCACAAGACTTGCTTGCCGGACAGATTGACGCTCAGGGACAGGGTCGATTCCATCGAGATCTGCTCCTGCCACCCTCGCAGGTGACCACAGGAGTGCTTGAGCACCCACAAGCCGAGCGGGATGATCAGACCGGTTTCTTCCGCGACCGAGAGGAACTCGGGTGGCTCGGAGCAGCCCGCGACGGGGGTGTTCCCACCGTAACAGTGCCTCCACGCCGGTAATCTCACCGCTTGTCAAAGACACGATCGGTTGGTAGAAGACGCAAAATTCCTCGCGTTCCATCGCCCACCGCAGGTCAGTCTCCAGCCCCAGGCGGCCCTAGCTGCCCCTCTCCGTGTTAGATTAGAAGCACTGGGAGAGCTCGGTATTCCGGCCCCAGATCCCACTGATCATGAAAAAAGAGCTGAGAAACCTTCACATTTGAGTCACGCGAATGCCCAACAAGTACATGCCTCTATACATAGCCTTGGCCCTGATGGCCGTGAGAGCCTTTGTCGGGGCGCCGGCGCTTCTCGGGCAGGGTCCGGGTGGCGACCGGGCTCTGTCCGAGGCTCCGAGAATCTTCTTAGACTGCCAGGGCCCCCAGTGTGACAACACGTATCATCGAACCGAGATTCCGTGGGTGACCTGGGTTCGCGACCAGCAGGACGCCGATCTCCATGTAATCATGACTAGCCAGACCACGGGCGCGAACGGCCGGGAGTACGTGATCGACGCCACGGGGCGCGAGGCGTACGCGGACTACGTAGAACAAAGCCTCTATCAGGCGCTGTCGACCGATACTCAGCGCGAGCGCCTGGACGGTGTGTCCCATTCTCTTGGACTGGCCTTCGCGCGATTCGCTCAATACGCGGGCTTCCGCGACATCGTCAGTCTACAGACGAGTCGGGGTGGGGGTGCGAACCGCTCGGCTGGCCTGGTCTCTTCGGAGCAGGTCGACGATCCCTGGCACCTTTGGACTTTTCGTGTAAACGGAAACGGCAATTTCAACGGGGAAGAGACCCGAGCCACACGTCGATTTTCGGGTGGGATGAACGCCTCCCGAGTCACCCCGACTTGGAAGCAGAGTTACGGGGGGTTCATGAATTACAACTTCCAAAGAACCAGATTCTCCGACGGCTCCAAGTTCGTCGACCGGCGCACGGACTGGAATTTCAACTCCACAGTCGTTTACTCCGTGGCCGATTTCTGGTCACTCGGGTTCACATCCCGCGTCGGTCGCAACGTCAGGGAGAATCAGAATTTTGCGGCCGAGATCAATCCGGCGCTCGAGTACAGCTTTTTCCCATACGACGAAGCGACCAGGCGATCGCTCACCGCCTTTTACGAGGTCGGACCCGCCTACTTCGACTACATCGAGATCACGGTGGATGATCACCTCAATGAGACGCGGTATAAGGAGTCCTTAACGCTTGCGGTCTCGCAGCGACAGACTTGGGGGGATGTCAGGGTCAACATCCGGGGATCGCACTATTTCCACGACTTCGAACGCAACAACCTCAACATTGGCGGATTCGTCTCCTTCAGGATCACGCGCGGTCTCGACCTGAGCTTCGGTGGAAACTATTCGCTGGTGGCCGACCAGTTGTATCTCCCGTTGGATGAACTGTCCGACGAGGAGCTTCTGACCGGGGTCAGGCGGGCGCCTACAGACAAACAGTACAGCTTCTTCGTGGGATTGTCGTATCAGTTCGGCTCGATCTTCAACAATGTCGTGAACAATCGGTTCCCGGGTGGTGGCGGAAACTTTGGAGGTGGTGGAAACTTCGGAGGTGGCGGAAATTACGGAGGGCGCGGCGGCCGGTAGTCTCACTCGTCGCCGAACGAGACCCCGATGCTTCTCACGGTCCTCACCAGATCGCCGTCGGTTGGGACCAATTTGAGGTTGGCGATGGCTTCCTTGCTTTCAGCATGAAATTGTGGAGATTTCAATCGGCTCCGGCGATATGATCTTGTCCGGCGATATGATCTTGGTTCTGTCCGGGGGCTCCAGAGGATTCTTCCGGGGGGCAGTCCAAGCATTGGCGGACTTGCGTGATACGGCGGCCGGAGAGATGGTGGAGAGGGTTCAGCACGCGATCAAGGGGGTTCAGGAGTCGGGCCCGGATGAGTCCACGGTTATCTTCCTGCGTCGGCACTAATACGATGGCCTCCCGCCGATGCAGGGGCCTTCACATCAGGATTGGATGATATGTCCGTCACCGAGAAGGACGTTCGGAGCGCTCTGAAAACCGTGAAGGATCCAGAGTTGAACTTGGATCTCGTGGTGCTCGGATTGGTGTACGATATCGAAGTCGACGAAGGTGATGTGCACGTCGTGATGTCGTTGACCTCACCGATGTGTCCAGTCGCAGATCAGATCGTGGTGGACGCTCGCGAGGCCGTATCTGAGATCGAGGGCGTGGAGAGTTGCGAGGTGGACCTCACGTTCGATCCGCCATGGACGCCCGACAGAATTGCTCCACTGATTCGGTCATCCCTGGGGTTGTAGGCCTTCCGGGGCGGACACCACCTTCTACGGAATGGACCTCCTCGAGGTAATCCCGTAACGGTCCAGTCACTTCCAAGGTGCGTTCCGTCACGGCTTGGGTGAACGGCTCTGGAGAACCCAAGGATCCAGTCAGATGATGGACCACGGCTTCCCCCAGTGCGACGTCGGATACAGCCGCCGCCGTATGATACTGAGCGTAGCGCGTGCTTACACGTTTTTCGAAATGGGGTAATTGCTCACGTGGTGTTCCGTTATCCACCATGTCCTTGAGGATGGCGTCGTGGAGGAGCTTTCCCGCTCCGAAATGAAGTCGGTGAAGCTTTCCCAGACCAGCACAGTCAGGTCGTCAGCAAGGCCCTCAGGCGTTATCGTTTGGGGAGCTTGGAACCCCAGTCCGTCATCAGTCATTTCTTAACCGTTGATTCTCACGTGTCATCCCATTCTGCGACAGTCTCCCAATTCCGCCCCGCGAGGTTGGAGAGTCAAGTATTTTTGAGGCTCGTTCGGGGAGTTGTCCATTCATGAGCTTCGCATCATCACTGTTTAACGCCACGGAGCGCCGCCGTCGGCTGATTTCTGGAACGGTGCTCGTCGCCGGTGTGCTCGCTGCTGGAGCCTGCGCCGGTGGGTATTCTCTACCCGCGCCACGTCCGCTCGTCGTTCGTTCTGGCGCACGACTGTTTGCCGACCCGGCCCGCTTGGCCGAAATCGACGTCTGGGTGCGAGAACAACAGGAGAACATCATCGTCGATCCCACGTTCTTGATCGTCGAGAATAGGTCTTCCGTGGTGACCTACCCTTGGCAAGCGTTGACCATCACCGGTGACACGGCCGCGGTTCTGGTGTACGCTGCCGCTCCGGAGTCCGGCTCCATCGTGTCCTTTTATGGCCACTACCATTTGATGGACAACTTGGGTCGGCTCGATGAGGTTCTGCCTGAGGCGGTCGGCTCCGAGGGGTATGAGCTCGAAAGGGCGATTCTCTCCCGCGTCTCCGACGCCTGGCTATACGGGCGCTCGGCGTTCGACATCCCCCCCTACGGACCGCTCGATGAGCTCATGTTTTCGAGCGAAAACGGGTACTTGGACGCCTTCATCCTCACGGCTCGGCAGGAGGAATTCGAGGAAGAACGCAGTGCCTGGCTACAGGAGAATCCCGGACGCGACGAGGAGTATCGCCAGTGGTTCCTGAACACCTTCGAGTTGGAGCCGCCGGGCATCAGGGAGCCGGAGCGTAGCTGAGCCGCACGTCGGAGCCGTCGGGGCGACCCCCCCCTCCGATGACCCTCCTAGAGGCTTATTGACGAAGCCCCGACACCTTCCATGTGGGGCCGATCGCGCCTCCGTTGCCGTCCAGCGGTACAACGTGGATATCCACGCGACCGGTCCGGTGAAGCCGATCGTCGGAGGGATGTCCTCCGAAAACCGGGAATCCCTGCACTTTGACTTCGAATGAGGTCGCTTCGTCGGGAGACGATACTCTCAGGTTGGCACCCTTCAGCTCCCGGATCGTAGGGGCATCACCGGCCTCGAAGAGCAGCTTCAGAAACCAACCGCCATACGGGGCCTCTAATGAGTCCAGCACCCGGAAAATCGCCTTGTGGTTTCTCGCAACGGATTCCATATGCATGCGTTGGGGATGTCGGTCTTGGGATCGGGACGCCAGAGTGAATCTTCCCACAATCCTAGAGGCGACCAGGCCGGTTGTGAAGCGTTGCCGACTTATGGCCGAAGAGATGAGGCGGGAGATTGTGGAGTGAGGGTTGCTATCGCTGGGCTGGCCGGATACGGGGTGGTGGTGTACGTCCTCTTGTCGAGTACGCCGCTTGGGTGGCTCGACGCGCTGTTCCTCGGCGGGATCATCGAACTTCTTCCCGTCTTCGCCGTCCTCCAGCTCGATGTGGCTCGTGATTTGACAGTGGAGCGGCCTAGCGCGTACGCAGCGTCGGCGATGACGATTACCTTTCTGGCTGTCGCGAGCCTCGCGCTCGGGTCGAGCCTGGTGGGTTTGGAGGCGATGGGCGTTCGGATCGAGCCGGGGCGCGTCGCGCATGTGGTGTCGTGGGGTGTAGGCACCTTCGCCCTGGGCATGGGAACGCTGTGGCTCTTCCTGGTGGTTCGGAAGAGAGGTGGGTGGAGCGAAAGCCGCCTCGTACAAGATCTGATGCCGGTCACGAGGCGAGAAAAGGGACTGTACGCGGGGTTGTCGATCTGCGCAGGATTCGGGGAGGAGTTGGCTTACCGGGCGTATGCGATTCCCGTGGTGATCATGGCGAGCGGGTCCACAGCGGTGGCGCTTGCGATCACTTCGGCGGCGTTCGCGGTTCTACATTCGTACCAGGGCGCTTTGGGAGTCGTACGAACTGGGGTCGTCGGCGTAATAATGGGTGCGGTCTTCCTACATACCGGGAGTGTGTGGCCGCCGATTGTCGCCCACGTTCTGATCGATCTTGCCGTGGGCTTCGTCTTGGCGGACCGGGGGCTATTGTCGTAGGCTCATACAGATTTGTGTCGACAGCGTAAGGAGCAGGATGGAGATCGACTTGGCTTTTCTGGCCGACGCGGCCACAATCGATGCGTCTGGGAAACTGAGTGTTCTCGGTATCTTTGATCGCATCGGCGTGTCGCAGTTTCCCGCTCAGCACGGGCGCATTACCCTTGTTTTGCGGTTCACCGCGGGAACATCAGAGATCGGTTCGCATGAGGTGCACATCCGGATGTCGGATCCCGGCGGGGCGGAGGTCCTGTCCCTGAACGGAGAGATGCAGTTGGTCGGGGGAGTGGCCGCTCAGGACGGCGTTCGCGTTCCTCACATTCTCAATCTCGACGGATTGGTCTTCACAGGCCCGGGAATGTACAGCTTCGACGTGAAGGTGGATGGGGAGCATCACGTGTCACTGCCGTTGTCCGTGGAAGGACCGCAGGGACCTGGAGCCGCCGCTTAGAGGGCGGTTGAGACGCAATACTTGCAGAAACAAACGGGCGAGCGAATAAGCAGAAAGGGAGTAGGACTTCGCGCGATGAGGAGAATGACGTGATCGTGCACTGCAACTTCGAGGAACTGACCGCCCTTAAGGCCGGTGCGCGCCAGGTTCTCGATGGGTATGCCCCTGAGCACGGAGCGATCGCCGCGCCTCCGGAGGCGCGCGAGCGTGTGGCGGCACTCGTGCCCCGTCTCAGTGGCGATTTCTCCGTGACCACTCTCGCTGAGCAGAGGTCGTTACTCCACGCCGTGGCGATCATCGTCGAGATGCTTCGAGTGGAGATGGAGTCCATGGTCGCGACCAATCATCCGGCGCATGAAGTCGCCGTGTCCGCTTACTTCGATTTCGCCCACGCATTCTCCGTCCAGGCTCGGCTGTACGAAATCGGCCTGGAGATGGAAGCGCTTGTCGAGTTGGTCACCGGTGGGCCAGTCACGGACGAGCTCGCGAGAGACTTCGCCTTTCCGGACTGATTTTGGCCGATCCCGTGGAATCGAGCGAGGGTCAGCCCGGCGACCGCAACGCGCGGGGAGCCAGCTTTTCGGAGGAGGAGATCCCGCACATGGACGCGGTCTACCGATTCGCCTTGCGCCTATCCGGGTCGGGAGACGAAGCTGAGGAACCTCGTGCAGCACACCTACCTTCGCGCCTTCCGGGCATGGGAGCAATACGCACCGGGAATCCGCTGCAAGAGTTAGTTATTTACCACTTGTAGAAACGTGTTTCTTAGGGGCGGCAGCGCAGCCAGCGCCATGATGAGATTCTTCTGGAGACGGCGCAGGACGATCCGCGAGCGATCAGCCGCGAGGCGCCGGTGTTCGCTGCATCGAAGGATGATGACTCCGAAGCAGAGTTATTTCGGTCTATCGTCGTCGACCGGGTTTTCGCGGCGATAGAGGAGTTGCCGGAGGAGTATCGCATGGCCGTCGTGCTCTCATACCTGGAGGATCTTTCGTACGGGGAGATCGCTGAGGTCATGGGAATCCCTGTCGGAACAGTAAAGAGTCGGCTTTTTCGTGGACGTCGGCAGCTCCAGCGCCGACTTTATGAGTATGCCCTCGAGATGGGTTACGTCTCGGAAGCGGGAGAGGATTAGTTGTCGTTCATCGAAGCGTTGAAACGGTTGCTCCTCAGCAACGGCCAGAATGGACCGTCCCGCGGCACGCATGCGTCCGAGGGCAGTGGCCCGTCCAGTGAAACGGCGGTCGCGATGATCCCTTGCGAAGAGGCCAGCGCCTGACTCTTCGAATACTTGGACGGTGAGCTCGAGGACGTGTCTGAGGAGGAGGTCCGCCTCCATCTGGAGGTCTGTAAGGAATGCTATCCTCGCGCCCAGTTCGAGAGGCATTTCCTTGAGGCATTACGGGGGTCCCGGAACGGCGGTCGAGCATCGCAGAGCTTGAGAGATCGCGTGCTCGAGTCCCTCGCGGAGGACGAGCACTAGGACTGACACCACACCAGATTCCTTGAAGTGGAGGAGCCGCGGGTCGTTTTCGACCCCCGGCTCTTCGTGTTTTTGCCCCGGCTTGCTTTGCTCCGCCTATCCTGAGATCGTACGCGAAGCATCGTGCTGAGACGCCCCGATGTTCGGTATCCATTCGGTTCACCAGGAGATGGAATGACGGCCCAGACCCGAGAGCGCATCCTGCCGAGGCTCATCGAGCAGGAGATGCGAGAATCCTTCCTCGACTACTCGATGAGCGTGATCGTCCAGAGGGCCCTCCCCGATGTTCGGGACGGGCTCAAACCGGTCCACCGGCGCATTCTCTTCGCCATGCATGAGGCGGGATTGAGGCCGGACAGGCCCTATAAGAAGAGTGCGACCGTGGTGGGCGACGTCCTGGGCAAGTATCACCCTCATGGGGATACAGCCGTGTACGACGCGCTCGTACGGATGGTCCAGGATTTTTCTCTTCGCTATCCACTCGTGGACGGGCAAGGGAACTTCGGCTCGATCGACGGGGACTCCGCGGCGGCATACCGGTACACCGAAGCCAAGCTGGCCCCGATTGCCGAGGACATCCTCGCGGACATCGAGAAGGAAACGGTGGACGTCGTCGAGAATTTTGATGGTCAACGTACTGAGCCCAACGTTCTCCCCTCTCGAGTGCCGAACCTTCTGATCAACGGGTCCTCGGGGATCGCGGTCGGGTTGAGCACGAATGTGCCTCCCCACAACCTGAGGGAGGTGGCCGCAGCTCTGAGAGCCCTGATCGAGGACCCCGAACCGACCCTCGACAGCTTGATGAAGCACCTTCCGGGCCCCGACTTCCCGACGGCCGGATTCGTTGTCGGGCGGGATGGGATTCGACAGATGTATGAGACTGGGCGGGGCCGGATCGTCATGCGTGCCCGCATCGTCAAGGAGGCACTGCGGGGTGGCAAGGAACAGCTCGTCGTTACCGAGCTCCCATACGCGGTCTCGAAGACTCGGATCATCCGGCAGATCGCCGATCTGGCCAGGCGAGGTGGCGTCCCGGACATATCCGACATCCGGGACGAGTCGGATCGCGAAGGGCTCCGGCTGGTCGTCGAGCTGAAGCGGGGCGCGAAGGCCGCCAAGGTCATCAAATTGCTGCAGAAGAGGACGAACCTCCAGAGCACGTTCGGGGCCATTCTGATCGCGCTGGACGGTGGCGAACCACATGAGTTCACGCTCGTCCAGCTTCTCGAGCGTTTCAGGGATCACCGCGTCGAGGTCATCCAGCGCCGCTCCCAGCATGACCTCGAGAAGGCGCAAGCCGAGAAGCACGTCGCGGAGGGTCTGGTGGCCGCGCTCAGCGCCATCGACGAAGTCATCGGAATCATCCGGACATCGGCGAACCGTGCGGAGGCTTCCGAGAAGCTCCAGGACCTGCTCGGGCTCTCCGAAATCCAGGCGGACGCCATTCTCAACATGCGCCTCGCCAAGCTGACCGCGCTCGAGCAGCACGAACTCAAGGGGCGGCTCAAGGAGCTCAAGGCCCTCAGCAAGGACCTGAAAGAGATACTCAAGAGCGAGGCCCGAAAGCTCGAGGTCATGCTCGACGAGCTGGACGAGATCGTCGAGAAATATGGGGATGCGCGGCGAACGGTCATTCTGGAAGACGATGGGTCGGAAGAGATGGAGGTGGAAAGCGCGCTCGCCGATGAAGATGCGGTGATCACCGTCAGCCACGAGGGGTTCGTGAAGAGAATTCCGATGCACCTCTACCGGCGCCGGGTCTCATCAAGGAAGGCCTTGGCCGGAATGGAGCGGTACGAGACCGACTATCTGGAGCGAGTCTTCGTTGCGCGCACGCAGGGCTGGTTGCTCGCTTTCACGGAGAATGGGCATCTCCACTTCCTTCCTGTTCTCGACGTACCGGAGGGGGGACGGGCCTCCCGGGGGCAGTCGATCTACCGGCTGACCCAGGCAGATCGTAGTGACGCGATCGTCGCGATATTGCCGGCGGACGATCTCACTGCGGAGCGCGGCGTCGTGTTTCTCACGAAGCACGGCCTCATGAAACGGACCAAGCTCTCAGAATTCGCGAATCCACGCGCGGGTGGCGTAATCGCGGCGGGCTTGAAAAGCGGAGACCGCATCATGGACGTGCGCCTGTCCGATGGTGACGGCGAGGTCATGCTGGTCACCAAGACCGGTAGAGCGATCCGCTTTCTGGAGTCGGACCTGTCTGTTTTGGGGCGCACCGCACAGGGGGTGAAGGGTGTCGATCTGAAGGGCGACGACTCCGTCGTCGGGATGCTGCTGATCCGTCGGGACGCTTGGGTCTTGAGCGTTACGGAGGACGGGAAGGGCAAGCGCACCGAGGTGGGTGACTTCCCGCTCCAGAAGCGTGGTGGGCTGGGCACACTGGCCGTCCCGTCGGGAGGGACGCCCCTCGTATCCGCTTTGGAGGTGCTCGAGGGAGACGAGGTCATGGTCGTGATGGCCAGCGGGACGGTCACGCGTCTAAACGTCGATCAGGTCCCGTCCCAAGGGCGGCGAACGCAGGGACGGCCATTGGTCCAACCGGCTGCGGGCGACCGGGTAGTGGATGTGACGTGGGCCTACAGTGAGACGGGGGGCCGGAAGAGCGAGGCCGGGGAGGTGGCGGTGGCCGGCAAGCAGGAGCCGGCGAAGGATCTGGGAGTAGCCGGAGAGGCGGTGGCTACTGGAGAGCCGGAGGTCGGAGAAGAGCGGCAAGACTCAGAAGCGGACGACACGTTGCCGGCTGGGCAGTTGGACCTGCTCAGTTAGTGCTGGGAGGCTCCCGGGGTTCGCGCGCGGGATTCCCAGGACCTCCCAGGATGTTTCTGGGATGTTCCTGTGGCCCCTAACGCCGATCTCCGAGCACTGCCGTAAGCGTCAACCGCTCCCCATCGCGTAGCACGACGATCTCGACGGCATCGCCCGGCTCGTGAGCCTGCAGGGCGTAGGTGTAGCCGTAGATGTCTGCCACTTCTCTACCGCCAAATTCCAACACGATGTCGCCCCCCCTGATGCCCGCGTCTGCAGCCGGACTGCCCTCGCGGACGCCCGTCAGCCGGAGCCCGGCGTCCACCGGAACCATGTCCGGAATGGTGCCGAGGTATGGACCATATCCGCCGCTCGTTGTAGCGGACGGATTTTGCCCGTGGGCCTCGGCGAGGTCCGGTTCGACGGGCGTCAGCGCGATGCGTTCGCCCGAACCGGAGACTCCGGCCACGTCGAGGGCCACCTCACTCACGAGATCTACGATCTGGTCGAGGCCCTCGATGTCGACCTTGTCCCAATCGTCGGAAGGGCGGTGGTAGTCGACGTGGGTGTTGGAGAAGAAGTGCAGGACGGGCAGCCCCTCTCCGTAGAACGAGGAGTGATCCGAGGGACCGAACCCGTCCGGTGATGTGGCGATACTGAGGGGCCGAGCCATGGATTGGTTGGCGGCCCGCAACAGGTCCGGCCACTCCTCAGCCGTTCCGACGCCCATCACCGTGAGGGTGCGGCCCTCCAAACGGCCGATCATGTCCATGTTGAGCATGGCGACGGTCTGGGCGATGGGCAGCAGGGGGTTCCGGACGTAGTGGCTCGAACCCCACAATCCCTTTTCCTCTGCGGTGAACGCGAGGAAGAGGATGGAACGGGCAGGCCGACGGTCACCCTCGGATAAGCGCCGTGCGATCTCGATCAAACCCGACGTTCCACTCGCGTTGTCGTCCGCGCCGTTATGAACCTCACCGAACGCGTCGGGATCCAGCGAGCCCTCGCCTCCAAATCCGAGATGATCATAGTGGGCTCCAATGATGAGGACTTCGTCCGCGAGTACGGGATCGGACCCGGGGAGCAGTGCCGTGACATTTCGAGCCTCCACCGCCCGTGGTTGGACGGAGGCCGCGAGGAAAGCGCGGTCGCCGCCTCGCGCTGCCTGACGGATGCGGTCGGCTGCCTCGCCGCGAGCGGCCGCCACCGGGATGCGCAGGGCCGCCCTCGTCTCTCCAGTCAGGTCCGGAAGCCCTCGGCCGTCTCTGAGGAGGATAATCATCCCGCCTGCGTTTCGACCCGCCGCGACCGTTGCCTTGAAGTGGGCGTCCGTCTGGAGTGCCTGGCTCGACGGAGACGTCAGGTCGCCGTCCTCAACGACGACGATGCGGCCCGTAAGGTCGAGCGTCGGATATTCGTTGTTCCGGGACTGAGGGCGGTTGATCCCGTCTCCTCCGTACAACAACGTGCCGGTGATGGCAGCGGACGCGGAGTACCCGAACGGGATCCAGTCTTCGGCGAAGGTGTAGGTGGTTTGCGGGGTCCGGAGTGTGCTTCCGGCGCCGAGGGCGGCGCCCGCGCGGATAGGAAAGGGCTGGAAGTAGGCTCCGTTCGGTCCGGCGCCTTCGAGGCCGATGGCCTCGAACTGGTCGGCGATGTACTGTGCTGCGCAGCGTGCTCCGCTTGTTCCTGCTCCACGGCCCTCTAGCGCGTCGTCGGCCAGGTAACGGACGTGCGCGAGGGCCGGTTCCATGCCCTCTGTGATGTCATCGACGTCTGGACAGTCGAGGACCTCCTGGGCGAACAAACGACCTGCGGGGCTCGCGAGGGCGGACCCGGCTGTGAGCGCCACGAAGACGGTCAGTACGTTGGGCATCGATAGTTTAGACATCGATCATCCTCTGGAGACTCTGAATGTTCTCATTCATCAAGCCGGGAGCGGCCGCTACGGTCATGGGCCTTCTCCTGTTCGCCACCACCGGGGCCGATACCGCGAATCGATCCCGCATCGCTCCTGCGGCCCAGATCGCTGCTGCGGCCCAGGAGGTCCATCTCCGGAACATACGCCAACTCACCTTCGAGGGAGAGAACGCGGAAGCCTATTTCTCCTTCGACGGCACCAAGCTGATCTTCCAATCCACGCCCAGAGCCGGCGGGTGCGACCAAATCTACACCATGTCGCTCGACGGAGGCGATGTCGAGATGGTGAGCACCGGTCAGGGGCGAACCACTTGCTCCTATTATTACCCAGGGGGCGACAAGATCCTCTACTCCTCGACGCACCACTTCGACACGGCCTGCCCGGCCGTCCCTGATTTCTCTCGCGGATACGTGTGGGCGGTGTACCCGAGCTTCGACATCTTCGTTGCGGATGCGGATGGCTCCAACCTCCAGCAATTGACGAACACGTTCGGCTACGACGCGGAGGCTACGTTTTCTCCGGTGGGTGATCGCATCGTGTTCACATCCATGCGGGATGGCGAGCTCGATATCTACTCGATGGCGCCGGATGGCTCCGATGTCCTGCGTCTCACGGACACCATGGGCTACGACGGGGGGCCCTTCTACTCTCCGGACGGGTCCAAGATCGTGTACCGAGCCCATCGCCCCACCACTCCCGAGGAGATCGAGGACTACACGTCTCTTCTCGTTGATGGGCTGATTCGTCCGAGTGAACTCGAGATCTTCGTGATGAATGCCGACGGGTCGAATCAGACCGAGGTGACGCACAACGGCACCGCGAACTTCGGCCCGTTTTGGCACCCCTCCGGGGAGAAAATCATCTTCGCGTCGAACATGGACGATCCCACGGGGCGGGACTTCGATCTCTACTTGATCAACGAGGATGGGTCGGGACAGGAGCGAATCACGTACCTGGACGGATTCGACGGGTTTCCCGTGTTCAGTCCGGATGGTCGCTATCTGGTTTGGGGTTCGAACCGGGGTCAGGCTCAGGAGGGCGAGACCAACGTCTTCATCGCTGAGTGGGTGGAGTAGGCGACCAGACGACGAGGATTAGCAGTCGGCCTCGGTAGATAGTCGGATCGAGCCCCTAGGCCGTTCGGCCCGACGGGTCAGAGTCCGTATGCGACTTTACCGAATTCCGAGAGGATCCGGAAGGTGAGGCCCCATATCGCGTGGCCGTCGACCCAATAGCAAGGGAAATCCGCTGGGCCCTCCGGCAGAACGATGGTGGTGGTCCCCAGGGTTTTCGGATCTAGCAGGACCGGGAGTGCCGCCCAGAGCACCCGATCGACCTCTGCCGAATTTGCGTGTGTGTCGATCACTCGTGGAACGCCGAACACGTACGGGGTGATCGTAATCGGTGGCAAGTTCGGGTGGCTCGGTGTGACCTGCGCGAGACGGCCGAGCCGCCACCCTGAGTTGGAGAGATCCACGCCCGTCTCCTCGGCGGTTTCCCGGATCGCGGTTCGCGTGAGATTCGCGTCTTCTGGGTCCTTGCGTCCACCCGGGAGCGCGACGTGTCCCGACCAGGGGTCCCGCTCCGACTCGGCGCGTTTGATCAGGAGAACTTCGAGTTCGGCCGATGCCCGAAGGATCAGCGAAACGGCTGCCTCCGTGTGACTGTCACGTGCTTCGGGCTCCTTCCCGTGCTCGGGACGGCCGGAGAGGCGGTCCACGAGTTCACGCAGCCGAGCGTCTGGAATTTCCACTCAAACGCCCCGGGCGTTCGGCTCCCAGATATGTTTGTGAAGCTGCGTCTGGATTCGGACGGGAAGTCGGTCTTCGAGGACCCAGTCGGCCAGATCAAGGAGATCGCATGCGTCCCATACCGGTGACATGAGGAGATCGCCGAGCGTGCCTTCCTCCAAGTGGCGGTCGAGGCCACGCTCCCGGATCGTGTCTCTCGCCCACTCGTAGTCCGCCCGGTCGAGCACCACGAACTTCACTTCGTCCCTGCTCGTCAGGTGGTCCAGGTTCTCCCAAAGATTCTTGTCGCTCTCCCCGCTCCCCGGACACTTGAGATCCATGATCCGGTGTGCGCGGGGGTCGAGCGGGGCCACGTCGAACGCCCCGGAGGTCTCCACGAGGACCGTGAACCCCTCGTCGAGCAGACGCTTGGCGAGTACGAAGGCATTCGGGTGCGCCAGAGGCTCTCCTCCGGTGATCTCGACCAAGGAGGTCCCGATCGATCGCACTTCTTCAACGATCTCCTCAAGGGTTCGGGGTGTGCCTCCATGGAAGGCGTACTCCGTATCGCACCACACGCATCGGAGAGGGCATCCGGTCAGCCGCACGAACGTGCATGGCAGCCCCGACCAACTGGATTCGCCCTGGATTGAGTGAAAGATCTCAGTGATCCGGAGGAACGCGGACGTGGCCGTGCTCATCGTTTAGTCGCCCCCATCCTTACGCTGAATGGCCTTGTCTAAAAGGCGCTTGACGTCGGCCAGGGGGAGCACATGGACTCGGTGCTGAACCTCGTCCCGGCTCCTCCCCTCGCACAGAACGGGCGTCTCCACGTGACCCACGATGCCCAGGCCCGTCTCCGCCCATCGTGGAAAGACCAGGTAAGCCACGTAGGGAGCGGCGAGGTTGTCTACGGATTCGATCTCGACAGACACCGTGTACGGCTGTTCGTCCAGGCCCGTAAAGCCAGGGGGGCGCTCATGGACTTCCAGATATCCGCCCAGTGTCCCGTCGGCGGTGCCCGGCGAATCGGATTCCTCAGGGCCGCCGCCCTCTGGCGTGGACGCCTCTGGCGCGGTCTCTCGATCCTCCATGCTACTCAGACAGGCTCCTGCGTTCTTGATGGGGGGTGGCGAGGTGGTGATCAACGATAAGACAGAGGTGGGGAGCAGCACAGCCTCCACGCCCATTGGGAGCTTGCTGCCCGACGCTTGCTGGGTCGACCGCCGTGACGGTACTGTTCGCCCCCGCCCCCGTCGTCTTATGCCACGGAGCCAGAATGAGAGCGGCCATCTTTTCCGAAAATGGTGGACCAGAGGTGATCCAGATCGCGGAGGTCGAGGCGCCGGAGCCCGGACCCGGCGAGGTACGGATCGCCGTGCGGGCCACCTCCCTCAATCACTTGGATCTCTGGGCACGCCGAGGCCTGCCCTTCGAGATCCCCATGCCACACATCGGGGGGTCGGACGTCGCGGGTGTGGTGGACGCGCTGGGGATGGGGGTGGAGGAGGGCGCGGGGGGAGTGCCGATCGGCACACGGGTAGTCGTCGATCCGTCCTTGAACTACGAGTGGTACCAGGGCTCTAGCCGGGGGCCCTCGATCGAAGACAAACCCTTCAGCGTGCTCGGCGAACATACCCAGGGTGGGTTGGCCGAGTACTTCATCGCCCCCGTCGGCAACCTACTCGAGATCCCGGATGCCGTCTCCTTCGAGACTGCGGCTGCGGCGGGCCTCACGTTTGTGACCGCATGGCGTGCCTTGTTCGGGCGGGGTGATCTGAAGCCCGGGGAGACGGTTTTGGTGACCGGGGCGTCCGGGGGTGTATCCACGGCGGCGATCCAGATCGCCAAACTGTCCGGCGCCCGCGTGTACGCGCTGACCAGCGGTCCCGCCAACGTGGAGCGGGTGGAAGCGCTGGGCGCTGACGTCGTGTACGATCGTCTCGAGGTCGACTTCTCGAGGGAAGTGTGGCGCGCCACTGCTAAACGTGGGGTCGACCTGATCGTGGACTCAGTCGGGGAGCCACTGTGGGAGGGGTGCCTCCGGTCTCTCGCGGTCGGTGGACGCATCGTCTCCTACGGTGGTACCGCTGGGCCGGCGGTCACGAGTGACGTTCGGGCGATTTTTTGGAAGCAACTCTCCATCCTCGGGAGTACGATGGGAGCGCCAGAGGATTTTCGCCGTGTTATGACGCTGGTGTTTGAGGGCCGGCTCGTGCCCGTCATCCAGGAGGTTCTGCCGCTCGACGAAGCCCGACGTGCGCACGAACTGCTGGAGGCCGGTGAGGTGTTCGGAAAGCTGGTGCTGGTCCCATGACGGATGCTGGGGCTCCCGGTGAGGTTGGGCCTCCGCATCAGGGATTGATGGACGCCCAAACCCGGGTGGAGGAGTGGATCTCCCAGTTCGAGGAGGGCTACTGGCCGCCGCTGGCCAACTTGGCACGGCTCGTGGAGGAGGTGGGGGAACTGGCGCGCTTGGTGAACCATCGCTTCGGCACCAAGCCCAAGAAGCTAGACGAGGGCGAGCAGGAGATGGCGGAGGAGTTGGCCGACGTGTTGTTCGTCATCCTTTGCATGGCCAACGAGCAGGGGATCGACCTCGACCGGGCGTTCGACGGCGTGATGGAGAAGTACCGAACCCGGGACGGGGAGCGCTGGGAGAGGAAGCGGGAGTAGCGCTCCACCGGTCTCGTCCGAGGGGTGGAGCCTAGCGCACCCCCACGAACTGGGATCTACTTCGTTTAGGATCGCGGTCTTCAGCGTCCGACCTGCCATGTCCGCAACTAGCACTTGTGGTACTCAAAGTTCATCCGAAGAAGCGTACGTGTCTTTGCATTATGAGTATACGTACGAAAGTTCCATGACCACTGACAGGGCCTTCCGAAACGGGCACCCAGGCAAGCTGGTCATGGTCTGGCTCGTGGTCGTAGGCGGGGACGCCCGGATCTACCCGGTCGTCTCGGCCCCCCCGGGGCATCCAACCCGCCGGAATGGTTGGCCCTCCTGGACCTCGCGTCCGTGTTGAGCGGCTCGGTGATCTCCGTCTCCGTCTTCGTCCTGAGAGGGACGTTATCGGCTGGCTGATCTGAAGGCGACCATGGGGCGCGATAGACAGCAGGCCGACGCACAGACCAATCCGTTCCGCGTGCCGCACCGTCTCACTCCAGAACGGCACCCATCCTCTGCGCAGAGGAGGCCGAGGCCGACAGTCCCGGCGCGCCCCGCCAGGGCCCACAAGCAAGGCCCTACACCGTGACGGGCGGTTACCCTGCCAAACGGCGGCAAATTGTGGCCCCGGCTGGGTAAAAAGTTCCCACCAAAAGGAATTTGCTCCCTTGTAAAACACCTCGCGCCAGGCCGATCCAACGGCTTTCCTCGCATTAGAGGGCCACTCCAGGCACACCCTTCCTTTGGCTGGCCCCGGTTCCCTGGCCTGGTCCCTGTCTTGCGTCATCCACGGGAGAGATTAAGCAATCGTGCACTTGAACGAGAGCCAGGAATAAGAGGAGATCACATCATGAAGATTACGATACTACCCGGAATCGGCGCAGCAACCGCGCTGCTTCTAGCCGGCTGCGGTGACAGCACCGGCCCCGCCGCCGACCGCAACCAGCGGGGGGATCGGTAGTTCGACCCTCCTAGTCAAAGCGGACGTCGATGCTTCGGGCGTGCCGGGCGGCTTCGTTACGGACTTCCTCGTCGAGGTACGGGACGCGCTGAGTAATCCCGTCTCCCGAGCTTCGGTCACCATAACCAACACTGCGTTGGGCGTGGTCACGCTTCTAGAAGCCGGGACCGCAGGCGACTACGAAGCGACACGCAACAGCTTCCCTGCGGGTGACTTTGAGCTCAGCGTGGTGAGCGGTACGGACGCCGTTCAGGGGGTCGTGCTGGGGGCCCCCGGAGTTCACACCATCACGGCGCCGCTGCAAAACGCAAGAACTCCATCGATGCCTTCGAGGATGAGGACAAGGACGGAGACGACACGGACGAGGTGTAGTCCTCCGGAAGGCGGTATTGGGGTCAACGGCAGGTCGGGCAACAGCTCGGCCTGCCGTTCGTTCTTCCAGGAAACCCCGCGACTGCCCTTCTCCTCCCGCCCCCCGCCCCCCTTCACCCCCTCCCGGAACGTCCTCTCTCCAGTTTTGACGAACTCAGGGCCCTTCAACTATTGTCAATGTCGACGCGGAGTCTTTTCTTGTCGTCTAGATTCTCTTGTCGTACACAGTTGTTTCCCGCGATCGGGGTGAAAGCGATGCGTTACGGAATGAATTTCGGATGGTCGGATGGAAGGACACGATGGGTCGGATTCTGATTATCCCGGCCGCCCTCCTCCTGATGGTGCCATTTGCGCTCGGGGCGCAGGACTTCGCCTCCACCTCCGATGTCACTTTCGATCCGGAAGACGTGACCTTCAGCAGGCACATCGCGCCGATCCTGCAGCGGAGCTGCCAGAATTGCCACAACCCGGTAGGTGTCGCTCCCATGTCTCTCGTCACGTACCAAGAGGCGCGGCGGTTTTCCCGGAGAATCAGGGAGCGTACGGCGATCCGTGATCGAATGGGTGCCATGCCGCCCTGGTACGTCGAAAAGAACATCGGCATCCAAGAGTACAAGCAAGATACGTCCCTCAGCGATGAGGAGTTGGCGATGATCGCCGCTTGGGCGGACAACGGCGCGCCCGAAGGTGATCCGGCGGACCTTCCCCCGGCCAGGGAGTTCGACGACAGCGGCGAGTGGACCATCCGGCCCGATCTGGTCGTGAGTTCCGAAGAGATCCTGGTGAGGGGCTCGGATGCAGACTGGTGGGGGGAGATAGAGAGCATCTCGCTCGGTTTGGAAGAGGACCGGTACGTCGCGGCCGTGCAGGTGCGCGAAGTCAATGATGTGAAAAGCAATCAAGACGATGGCCGAGAGACGGTGGGCAGAAGGTACATCGTCCACCACATGATCTGGAGAACGCAGGTGCCGGACACCCGGCGGATCACTTCCTGGCCCGTACACGAGGTCGGCCGGAACCCCGACATCTTCGATCAAGACGCAGGTCGGCTGTTGAGGGCGGGTTCGGAGGTCGCATCCGAATCGATCCACCTCCACTCCAACGGTCGGGATACCAGGGCGCGTCTGGAGATCGCCTTTGAGCTGCACCCGATCGGATACGAGCCGAAGTACCGGGGTGGCATCACCTCTCTCGCCAACGGCTCGGACATCGACATCGAGGCCAACGAGTCCGGACAGCGGCTCGACGCCTACACCGTGACGCAGCGGCACACCAAGATCATCAGCTTCGAGCCACACCTGCACGCTCCGGGCGAACGGATGTGTCTGGAGGCCATCTGGGGCTTCAAGGCGGAGACTCTGTCGTGTGTCGGCTACGACCATAACTGGGTCCGCACTTACGTTTTCGCGGGCGACCATCAGCCCCTGCTTCCCAAGGGCACGATCCTCCACATCACCGGTTACATGAACAACACCGAGACCAACCAGAACATCCCGGACCCGAGAAACTGGCAGGGATCGGGTAATCGGTCGGTGGCCAATATGTTCATCGATCTGGGCGAGCGCGTGGGTCTCACCGACGAGCAGTTCGTAGAGGAGATGGCCGAGCGGGTGGAGAAGCTCAACCTGACCAAGAACGACTACGTGATCGGATGCCCGCTTTGCTTGGCGACCGTGCCTACGCCGCCCGCGAAGGTCACGGATGATGCGTCGGGCACGCAGCCGAACTGACGGTGGGACCAAGAACGACCGTAGGGTCGAGACGCCGACCCGCTAGGTGATGACCATGTGGACGGACAGGTAGATAAAATGGTGGCACGTTGTTTTTCGCGGCTGAACAGAACCGTTGGTGTCGGATTCGTCTTTGGCGTTCTGGCCGTGGTGACGGGCGCCCACGCGCTTACAGCCCAGGGCCTTACTTATGCGAGTGGCCAGTCCATCTCTCCGGCCTTCGAGGGATGGGGGCGCAACCCGGATGGCTCGTTCAGCCTCCTCTTCGGCTATATGAACCGGAATTGGGAGGCGGAGCCGGACCTTCCCGTAGGCGACGACAACAATTTTTCGCCGGGGACGGATGATCGGGGGCAACCCACGCACTTCCTTCCACGCCGCAACCGGTTTGTGTTCAAGGTTCGAGTGCCGTCCGACTTTGGTGAAAAAGAGTTGACTTGGACCCTCCGAACCAACGGAGTCGAAAGGAAAGCCTACGGCTCGTTGAAGCCCGACTACTTCGTCGACAACATGGTTATCATGTCGGAGACGGGGACGCTGGGACCGGGCAGCAGCGATCCGGAGCTTCGGGCACACGAGCCCCCGGTCGTCGAATTGGAGATGGACTCGCTCATCGACGCTCGAGTGGGTCAGGCGGTGACCCTGTCGGCCTACGTCACCGACGACGGTCTTCCCACCCGGAGCTCACGGTCGCGATTGCCCGTTAAAGATGACGGGACGCTGAATCTTGTCGCGGCTATGCGAACTCCCTCACGAATCACCGTGCAGAAGGTCTTGGGACTCCACCTGACTTGGTTCGTCTATCGCGGACCTGCTGGTGGCGACGTGAGCTTCACTCCTGCCCAGATCGCGCCCTGGGAAGACACACGCCCCTACTCGAACTCCCCTTGGGCCTCTTTCTGGGTGCCGCCGGAGTTACCTGAGGACGGGCGTTGGGTCACGGAGGTGACTTTCCACGAGCCCGGCACGTACGTGCTCCAGGGCAGAGCCGACGACGGGGGTCTCTTTACGGACAAGCGGGTCACCGTCCGGGTCAGCCGCCCGGTTCTATAGGCGGGCCCGTTACCGGCGGCTGAGCCCAGAAGCCGGAACGCGGATCAACTCCCATGCCGCCGCTCGTCGCATTTGCACCCTGGATCGCCCTCACACTCTATCTGCTGATCAAAGTCAGGCTTCCACGGCCACTACCGGAGGTGGGCGTGAGTGAGAGGATGGTCCGACTGGTGAGCGTCATCGTTCCAGCCCGGAACGAAGAGAGAAGCATCCAATCTTGTGTCGAGTCGATCTGTGGATCGGACTATCCGGAGTTCGAGGTGATCGTAGTGGACGACCGGAGCGACGACTCAACCCTGGCTCTGGCGCGGGCGATTCCGCCTAATCGCGCTCGGGGAGTCTTGGTGGTCGAAGGTCTGGAGCTTCCCGATGGGTGGATGGGTAAGCCCTGGGCCTGCGCTCAGGGGGCTCAGGTCGCGGTGGGCGATCTGCTGCTCTTCACCGACGCCGACACCGTCCATGCCCCTGAGCTGCTGGGATGCGCCGTGGCCGGAATGGCTGAGGACCAGGGTGATGCCCTCACGTTGCTGGGCCGGCAAATCATGGGAACGTTCTGGGAGCGGTTGGTCCAGACTCACATGATGGCTGCGATCGTTTTTCGCTTTCCGAACCCGGGGAGGCCCCGCCCTCCGGAGCGTTGGCGCGACGCGATCGCCAACGGGCAGTTCATCCTCTTCGACCGTGGCGCTTACAATGAGATTGGCGGCCACGAAGCCGTGAAGGGGGACATCGTCGAGGATCAGCGACTTGCGCAGATCCTCTGCCGATCCGGAAAGCGGCTCGCAGTCCGTGGGGCTGAGGCCGTTTTCGCCACCCGTATGTACCGGTCGCTCGGCGAGTTGATCGAGGGCTGGTCGAAGAACCTGTCCTTGGCGGCTCGCCAAGCGGTCCCGTCCTGGGCCGCTCCGATCGCCCTGCCGACAGCGATCCTGGTCAGCGTAACGATCTGGATCGCTCCTCCCGTGGCCCTGCTCCTGTCCTTCGCGGGAGGAGCACCGACCACGTGGTGGATATGGTCGATGTCGATCACCGGATTCAGCGTCCTTATGTGGAGTCTGGCCGCTTGGCGTCTCCAGGCGCCTCTCTGGACCGGCCTGTTCTATCCATTGGCGGCAGGCGTGGTGAACTACATCTTCCTAAGGAGTTGGATTCGGGGAGGCCACGTCGAATGGAAGGGGCGCGAATACAGGGTTTGACGCTGACCGCCCGCCTCAAGGAGCAGGCCCGGGGGCTGGGCTTCACCTTGGTGGGCGTGGCCACGGTCGAACCCAGCGATCATCTGGACCTCTATCGGACATGGGTGGAGGACGGGAGGCACGGAGAGATGGCGTATCTCGCCCGTGAGGACGCCATCGCTCGCCGCGCCGATCTCCGTGGGACGTTGCCGTCGGTCCGTTCGGCGGTCGTGGTCGCTCACGAATACTTCCAGGAGGACCCCCCGGGCGTACCCGCTGATCCGGCGAGGGGCGTGATTGCCTGCTACGCACGTGGACAGGACTACCACGGCGTCATCAAGGACCGGCTCCTTGAGCTCCACCGGTGGATCGAGGCCTCCGTGGAGAGTCCGGTAGAGGGTAGGGTCTACGTGGATACCGGCCCCATTCTGGAGCGAGAGATGGCCCTGCGCGCGGGCATGGGCTGGTTCGGAAAGAACACCATGTTGATCCATCCGAAGCAGGGTTCCTACTTCTTTCTAGGGTTGCTGCTCTTGGACTTGGAGCTCGATGCCGACGCTCCGTTCGAGGAGGACCACTGCGGGACGTGCCGGAGTTGTTTGGACGCTTGCCCCACCGGAGCGTTGCTGGGGAGGGACGCTTCTGGGGCGCCGGTGATGGACGCCCCGCGGTGCATCTCCTACCTGACCATCGAGCACCGGGGCCCTATTCCCTCGGAGCTACGGGCTCTCATGGGGAACCGCGTCTACGGGTGCGACATCTGCCAGGAGGTCTGCCCTTGGAACGAGCGGTTCGCCCAACCGGCAGGTGAGGATGCCTATCGGGCGAGGGATGGATTGGAAGGGCCGTCGCTAGTGGAGTTGGCCGAGAGACTGTTGAGCCTCGACGACAAGGGGTTTCGTAAGGCCTTCCGAGGCTCTCCCGTCAAACGAGCGAAGCGGAGCGGATTTCTTCGCAACGTATGTGTGGCTCTGGGCAACTGGGGGGCGGCGGAAGCCCTTCCGACTCTTGTCAGAGCCCTGGGGGATGGAGATGCGCTGGTGCGCGGGCATGCGGCTTGGGCGTTGGGTCGGGTGGGCACCGTGGAGGCCCGCGAGTCGCTTCTGGAAGTGCGGAAAACGGAGGCGGACAGCTGGGTACGGCAGGAGGTCACCGACGCCATTTCTCATGCCTCCTGATGGTTTGCCGTTGGATCCATCTGTCCCTAGTATCAGGTGGACACCGACCTCAGCGACCCAGCCAACCAGGAACGTATCGAAGGGGGACAGCATGGACACCCAAGGGAAGTCACGACGTTCATTTCTCATCGATTCGGTTGCCGGCCTCGGCGGGGTCTGGGTCGCGGCCAACTATCCCGGCATCCTGGAGGCTGAGGATCATGTGCTTCGAGCGGCTGAGTTGGGGCAAGCCGACAAGTTCGTATTCTTCACGCCGGAGCAGGCTCTCGAGGTTGAGGAGATGGCAGCCCAGATCATCCCCACCGACCAAACGCCGGGTGCGCGTGAAGCCCACGTGGTCGCCTTCATCGACAGGGCACTCGTGACGTTCGATAGCGAACGTCAGGCCGACTATACCCAGGGACTAGAAGACCTGGCGGCTCAGGCGAGACAGAGTTTCCCGAGCGCCGGAAAATTCTCAGACCTGACTTTCGACCAGCAGATCCAAGTGCTCACTGAGATCGAGCGAACGCCGTTCTTCAACTTGGTCCGGACCCACACGATTACCGGCTTCTTCGCCAGCCCTGTGCACGGTGGGAATCACGACAAGATCGGCTGGCAGTTGCTTGGCTACGATGACTCTCTTAATCACGAGGCGCCGTTCGGCTACTACGACGCGCTCCCCCAGCCCCGCGGATAGCTTCGGAACCGGAGAAACGACATGAGACAGTTCAGGCCACAAGAGGAAGTTGATTTCGTCATCATCGGTTCCGGGGCGGCTGGGGGCATCATGGCCAAGCAGTTGTCGATGGCCGGCTTTTCGGTGGTGGTCCTCGAGCAGGGCGGTTGGGGGAAGTACGGGCACGAATGGGACTACAACAAGGACGAGTTGCTCCAGCGAAACATAAGCGACGAGGACCGTCTGATGAGCAACCCCGCGCGACAGCGTAATACCTTCCGCAGGACCGACCGCGAGGAGGCGCGTCCGGGCAATCACTCGTACGGATCAGTCGTCGGAGGTGGGACCGTCACGTACGGGGGCAGCAGTTGGCGCCACTTGCCGTGGGAGTTCAACGAAGCCAGCCACGTGGGTACGATGGCCGGCACCGGCTTGGCGGATTGGCCGATCTCGTACGAGGAGTTGGAGCCCTACTACACCCAGGCGGAGTGGGAGATGGGAATCTCCGGGCAGCGGGTGGATTCCCCGTTTGTCGCGCCGATGTCCAAGGAGTACCCGGTACCACCGGTGCCGATGAAGTCCTCAGGCGCCCTGTTCTATAGGGCGGCAGCCAAGCTCGGCTTGAGCGTGGTGCCCGGCCCGCTCGCGATCATCACCGAGGGGTACATGGGACGCTCCGGGTGCGTGAATTGCGGAATGTGTTCCGGATATGGATGCCACGTAAAAGCGAGATCGAGCTCGGCCGTCACGGTGATCCCGCTGGCCATCGAGACCGGGAACTGTGAGGTCCGCGTCAGAAGCTACGTCCGTGAAATTTTGACAGACAACAACGGTCGCGTAACCGGGGTGACCTATTTCAACGCCGAGAAACAGGAAGTATTCCAGAACGCCAAGTCCGTCGTACTGTCCGCGAACGCTGGGGAGTCGGCTCGTCTGCTTCTGATGTCGGCCTCCAATCGCTTTCCTGATGGTCTCGCCAACTCGAACGGCGTGGTGGGCAGGTACTTGATGCTCGGAGGCGGGGCCGGCGCGAGCGCCCTCTTCGAGCATCCGCTGAACGACTACAAGGGCGTCGTCTCAGGAACGGGAATCGTGGACTACGTCCCCTCCGACCCGGATCGGGGCTTCTATGGCGGCGGCCGAATGACGTCTCGCGGCTATGCGACGCCGATAAGTTACGGCCTCGGGGGGCTGAGCCCCGACGCGCCCCGCTGGGGAGCGGGCTACAAACAGGCGCTCAGGGACGAATCCAGACACAGGATGGCGATCTCGTGTTTCACCACGCAGCTGCCGCTCGAGACCAATCGCGTGGATCTGGACCCCACGGTGAAAGACGAGTGGGGGTTGCCCGCTATGCGCATCACGTCCACGAGTCATCCCGACGACATCAAGAACATGGAGTTCTTCAGACAGAAGTCGATCGAGGTTCTCGAGGCGGCCGGGGCCAAGTCTGTGTGGGCGGGTCCGGTCCGCGACAGCACTGGCGGTGCGCATAACCGAGGCACGTGCCGCCTGGGGGACGACCCGAGGACGTCTGTGGTCGACAAGTATCACCGCGCCCACGATGTGCCCAACCTGTTCATCGTCGACGGCAGCAATCTCGTCACGGGTGGTCGCAATCACCCCACCATGACGATCCAGGCGCTCGCGTTCCGTGCGGCGGAGCATCTGGTGCGTTCTGCGAGGGCCGGGGAGGTCTAACGGGGAGGGGCTGAAGCCCTTCCGCTGCGGAACGGCGGTCGGGTCTTACGGGGCCCGGTCGCCACCGATCTTGCCTTCTCCTAGTCAGGACCTGTCCCTCTTCGTATTGTCGTGTCCTGCCAGGCGGTGTTCCCGCCACCGCAGTGCAAGTCACTCCTGAAAATCGAGAGTCAAAATTCTTAGGCACACCTCAATGACGCGGCGGCTCGTAGCCGCGCTGCTTCTAGTGCTGCTAACGGCCTGTTACAGCTGGCAGCCTATCACGGCCAGCCCGCAGCAACTGCTCCCTGAGGAGCGGCCGCCAGAGATGCGTGTCACATCGACCAGTGGGGCGGTGTTCACCTTCGAAGACCCGAGTATCATCAATGACTCAATCGCCGGCTCCACCGAATTAGGCCCGGTGAGAATGGACATACAAGATCTTCGCGTGCTCGAGGTGCGGCGCTTTAGTGTCTCGAAGACTCTTGGAGCCATGGCCCTCAATGCCGCGGCCATAGCTGGCTTTATGGCCCTCTTCATCAAGGCGCAACCACATCACGATGGATTCTAGCGGCTCCCGTTCTTCGGGCCCTTCTTCCTAGTCAGGACCGCTCCCCTTTGATATCCTTGTGTCCCGGCAGGGGTGTCGATTCTGGTGGGGTCCTGAGAGGGACGGCCCAGTCTACGCGGGACTTGAACCCTCTTCTTAATGTCCGCGAGCCAACTACACGCTGAAGATGCCTGATACCTCGTTTCCTCCGGATGAATGGGCACTGATTCTCGGGGGCTCAAGTGGGTTTGGACTGGCGACCGCTCACAAGCTCTCTGAGCACGGCCTCGACATCTGCGTGGTCCATCGGGACCGACGTGGGGCGATGAGCCGCATCGAGCCCGAGTTCGACAGGATCCGGGATCGGGGTGTGTCTCTCGTCACGTTCAACAAGGACGCCCTGGATGCTGAGGTGCGGTCTGAGATTCTGGACGATTTGGCGGAGGTGTTGGGTGCGCAAGGAAAGGTCCGCGTGGTCCTTCATTCCATCGCTTTCGGCAACCTCAAGCTGATCGGGCCGGAGGCGCCCGTGAGCGACAGCGCCAGGCAGCGCCTGGCCGCGGCGCTGGGTATCGACGAGGCCGGGTTGGGCGAGGTCGCGGACCGACTCTTCGCTGAGGGCTGTGACGGTGTCCAGGGCCTCACTACGGCTCCCGAGTACTCCGCTGAAGCGTTTCTGGAAGAGGAGGACATGGCCAGGACGATCCACTCAATGGGGACCAGCCTTCTCGGCTGGACGCAAGCCCTCCGAGAGCGGGGCCTGTTTGCGCCGGATGCTAGGGTGCTGGGCCTGACCAGCGAGGGAAATGCGGTCGCGTGGAAAGGGTATGCCGGCGTCGCGGCGGCCAAGGTCGCCTTGGAATCGGTGTCTCGCTCGATTGCCGTGGAGATGGCTCAGTTCGGCATTCGATCGAACATCGTGCAGGCGGGCGTCACGGATACGCCGGCCCTGCGCATGATCCCCGGAAGCGGGCATCTCAAGGCTCAGGCACGTACGCGCAATCCATTCGGCCGGCTCACCACACCGGAGGACGTTGCCGACGTGATCTTTCTGCTGTCCCTTCCGGAGTCGGCATGGATCAACGGTGACATCATCCGGGTGGATGGGGGAGAGCGTATCTCCGGGGCCTCCCGGTGAGTCTCTACCTGCACGGCCTCGGCCACTTCCACCCCGAGAACGAGATCACGAATCACTTTCTCGCGGAGCTCGACATCGACACGGACGAGCAATGGATTTTGGATCGTGTCGGTATCCGAAGCCGCCGCACCGTGCTTCCGCTCGACTACATCCGGGACACCCGGAATCGGGATACGCGTCAGGCCATGGAGGCGGCGCTATACACACACGCAGACACGGGCGTGCTCGCTACTGAGATGGCTCTCCAGCGCGCCGGAATCACCGAGGACGAAATCGGGATGGTGATTGCCGGGTCCAGCCGTCCAGGGCTCTCGACGCCTGCCGACGCGTGCCACATCGCGGCTGCGCTCGGGGTGGAGGCGCCGGCCTTCGACATGAATTCTGCTTGTACCAGCATGTGGATCGCGCTGCACATGCTTTCCAACATGCTCCCGGAAAGCCTGCCGGACTACGTGCTTGTCGTGGCGCCAGAAAGCCTCACCACCACAGTGGATTACGACGACCGCGCCGCTTCGGTGCTGTGGGGCGACTGTACGGCGGCCGCGATCGTTTCGCCGCGGGTACCATCCCGGGGCCAGATCGTCGACACGACGATCGAGTCCAGTCCGGCGGGCTACGAAAAGGTGATCGTGCCCCTCTTCGGACACTTCAGCCAGGAGGGACGCACCGTTCAGATGTTCGCCATCAAGAAGACCGTGCGATGCCTCCGAAAAATTCAGGAGACTTACCCGGTGCCCGGACGGACGCTGAACTTCGTGGGGCATCAGGCCAACCTCCGCATGTTGGAGTCCGTCTGCCAGCAGTGTGATATCGAAGACGAACGGCACCACTCCAACGTGGTCGACTACGGGAACGGGGGCGCCGCCGGCGCGCCTTCGGTGCTGTCTACAAACTGGGACTGCTGGACGGATCAGGATGACGTGGCGGTGATCGGCGTCGGTTCGGGACTGACGTGGGCGAGTTATGTTCTCCGGTTTGGGGATCTGACGTGACGGGAGATCAGACGTGACCTATGAGGAATTTCAAGCGCGTTCGCACTTCTCTGAAGAGGAGGTTCTGGCGATCGCCCACGGGAGTCTCATCGAGGATGCTCCGCCTGGGTGCAAGGCTCGCTTGCCGTTGCCTCCGATGTTGATGGTCGATCGTATCGAGCACGTCTCCCGCAAGGGAAACCGGGGACGTATGGTCGCGGAGCGTAAAGTCCGGCTCGATGATTGGTTCTTCCAGTGCCACTTCCTGGGGGATCCCGTTCAGCCGGGGTGCCTAGGTGTGGACGGTGTGTGGCAGCTGCTCGGACTGTACTGCTCCTGGAACGGGGCTTTGGGCAGCGGGCGCGCATTGGGTTGTGGGGGGGTCGAGTTCTCCGGCCAAATCAGGCCACACGATGGGGTCGTCCGATACGAGATCGACATCGTTCGATACCAGGACCTACCCCAATCCGGCTCGGCGATCACGATCGGAGATGCGCAGGTTTTGGTAGACGGTCAAGCGATCTATGACATCAAGCGTGCCAAAGTCGGGGTGTTTCGTGACATCGACTACGCGGACTATCCGTGGCCCAGCGAGCGTTCGCACGGTGGGAGGATGGGGGAGTAATGGCGGTCGATGTCACCGCCGCTCGGCTGAGCCCGGGGGAGGTTCTGGAGCTCCTTCCTCAACAGGAGCCCTTCCGGTTCGTGGACGAGATCCTCGAGGTGGATGAGGACCACATCGTGGCGCAATACCGCTTCCGTCCGGACGCCGATTTCTATCGAGGGCACTTTCCGGGTGACCCGATCACCCCCGGTGTCATTCTGCTCGAGTCTCTCGCTCAGGTCGGGGTGGTGGCGTTGGGGATATACATCTACGCGCTCCAATATGGGCGTGAGGGGGTGAAAAAGAGGATTGCCCTCTTCACCGATGCGAACATCGATTTTTACGGGATCGTGAAGCCGGGTGAACGGGTCACGATATCGGCCCAGAAGACGTTTTTTAGGCGCGACAAACTTCGGTCCGAAGCGTCCATGACCCTCGATGACGGTACGGTTGTGTGCGCAGGAACGATTTCGGGACTCGGGGTGGAACGTTGAGTGGTGATGCGATGACGGATGAGTCGGCGGCTCGGGAGAATGCAGCGCGGCGCGAAGACGCGGCCCGCAGAGTGGTCATTACAGGCATGGGTGTGGTCGCGCCCAACGGATGTGGCCTGGAGTCGTACACAGAGGCACTCCGGGGAGGCGTTTCCGGGATCCGCCACGTCCCGTTGCTCGAAGAACTGAAGTTCGGGTGCACGGTGGGCGGGATCCCCCAGGGGGTCGATGAGATCGCAGAGGCGTACTTCGCACCCGACGAGTTGCTCGCGATGAATACGAGCCATCGCTTCGCGTGCATCGCTGCGGTTGACGCCTGGACAGACGCGGGCTTGGAGAGACCCGATCCGGACGCCGACCGCGTTTACTGGGAGGCCGGTGCCGTAATCGGGACGGGAATCGGTGGACTGGATACGGCCGGCGAAAAACTCATTCCCTTTGTCGACGCCGGGCGTGTGCGACGGCTCGGTAGCACGATGGTCGAGCAGGTGATGGGCAGCGGTGCTTCCGCTCGGATCGCTGGACTCCTCTCCCTCGGCAACCAGGTGACGGCCAACTCAAGCGCCTGCAGTACCGGAACCGAAGCGATCATTGAGGGCTGCCTACGCATTCGGGCCGGGCTGGCCGAACGTATGCTCTGTGGTGGTACCGAGGGCTCCAGCCACTATGCCTGGGCCGGGTTCGATTCGATGAGAGTGCTGTGCCGTTCCCATAACGACGAACCGGGAAAGGCGTCGCGGCCCATGAGTGCGTCTGCCGGTGGCTTCGTTCCAGGTAGCGGAGCGGCAGTACTGCATCTCGAGAGCTTGGAGAGTGCACAGGCCCGTGGCGCTCGCACCTACGCCGAGATCCTCGGCGGCGCCATCAATTGCGGCGGCCACCGTGGTGGTGGTAGCATGACGGCTCCGAATGCGGAGGGGGTACGGCGATGCATTCGCGCGGCCGTGGCCGATGCGGCGATCGATCCGGGTGAGATCGACGCGATCAGCGGTCATTTGACGGCCACCGGGGCGGATCCGAAGGAGGTGGCGTCCTGGGCCAAGGCCCTACAGCGCGCTCCGGAGGCGTTCCCGGTGATCACATCCACCAAGTCGATGATCGGGCATACCCTGGGAGCTGCGGGCGCGCTTGAGTCCGTCGCTTGTGTTCTTATGCTTCGCGACCGGTTCGTACATCCTTCAATCAACTGTGAGGACGTGCATCCTGAGATTGAGGCCTATGCCGACTCGATTCCTCACGTGGTGCGGGAGATGCCTGAGTTGAATACGATGATCAAGGCCGGTTTCGGCTTTGGCGATGTGAACGCCTGCGCGATCTTCCGCAGGTGGGAGGACTAGAAGGCTGTTGAAGAAGCACAGCGGGTTCTACCACCTCGGGAATCGCCAAGGAGTAGGATAGGAGTGGGGGGCTCAACCGTGACCCCGAGTATGCTTCAAGACACTTTACACAGTTCCAGATGGGAGCACCGATGACGAGAGACGAGATCTTCGCGAAAGTGGTCGAGATCGTGAAGCCCTATGTAAAGAATGAAGACGCCCTCGAGGCTGTCGCCGACGACACCAATATCCTCGAGGATCTGAAGGTGAACTCAGCCCGGCTCGTGGACATCATCCTGAATTTCGAGGATGAGTTCGACATCGAGGTCGAGGACGAGGACGCGGATGCGGTGAATACGGTGGGGGACGCCGTGCGGCTCATTCAGGAGAAGCTTTCCTGAGGATCGCTTTTTGACACGGCTTCCGTTCAGAACCCGGGCTGCCCATGTATTCCAGCGCGAAGTGGGCCGTCTGTTCTCCATCGTGTGGGTCCTTCCGATTGTCTTCATCCTGCGTGTCGTGATGGGGTATCATGTCAGGGATGTCGCGCAGGTCCGGACGCGATACCGGGCACTGGTGAAGGAGAGCGACCGACCACTCCTGATCTGCCCGAACCATCTCACGATGATGGATTCAGCCGTCATCGCCTGGGCGTTGGGCGGCAGTTGGTGGTACCTCTTCCATTACTCTCGCATACCCTGGAATCTCCCTGAGTACAACAATTACGCATCCCGGTGGCCCACGCGGGTCGGGGCGTGGCTCACCAAATGCATACCGGTCATTCGGGGGGGACGCCGAGAGGACGTCTCGAGGGTCATCAAGCGCGTGCAACACCTTCTCTCGAAGGGTGAGACGGCGCTGATCTTTCCAGAGGCCCGGCGCAGTCGGAGTGGACGAGTGGAGTCCGACTCTGTCGCGCATGCGGTGGGGAGGATCCTCACTTCGGTCCCGGGTTGCCGGCCATTGTGCGTTTACTTGCGTGGCGATCGGCAGGACACGTGGTCGACGGTGCCTGCCCGTGGGGATTCCTTCTATATCGACTTCGAGCTGATCAAGCCGCAGTCGGATCACAGGGGGATGCGGCGTTCCAGGGACTTCTCTCAACAGATCGTCGATCGGCTCATCGGCATGGAGGAGGAGTATTTCGCTCGTAGGTAACGATGTGGTCGACCTCCACGACCCTGAGAGCCAACCCGAGGCGCTTCACCCTCGCTTCGATGCCCGCGTCTTTTCCGCTGGCGAACGGGAGGCCCTGAGCGCTTCGGGTTCTCCTCATTCACTCCGGTGGAGCTTTTGGGCCGCCAAAGAGAGCGCTTACAAGGTGGCCAAGAAGCTCGATGCCGCGGTCCGGTTTATGCCGCGGGATTTCTTGGTTCGACCGGTTGCTGAGGGGTGGACCTTGGTCCTTCACGAGACCGGTTCTTTCGAGGTTCGGCTGGAGCGAACCGACGAATGGGTGCACGCAGTCGCGACGCTCACTGCGGCCAATGGCCTCTCGACCCATCGTTCGGTTACCGCGAGGATTGAGCCTTTGGAGGCGCCCGGTGCCGACGCGAGCCGGACGGTGAGGGAGTCGGCACGTGCGGCTCTCAGCTCGCGGATGGACCTACCACCTGAACAGGTCCAGATCGAGGCGGAGCAGCGGATTCCGGTCGTTCTTTGGCGAAACCGGAGGTTGCCGGTCGATCTCTCTCTCTCCCACCATGGCCGCTTCGTCGCGTGGGCCTGCTCCTAGGCCACTCCGGGCGACGGAGCGTGGGCCTTGAAGCGCTTTCCGAGGGTACCCAAATCGGTGGGTTCTCCGATGATCGTGAGACGGTCCCCGCGTTCGAGCACGGTGGCTCCTCGCGGGATCACCACTTCGGGCCCGCGGCGAACCAAGGCGATGAGAGTGCCCTCCGGCAAGTGGATGTCTTTGAGCGCTTCTCCAATGAGGGACTCCGACGGCGTACCGACCTTGAGGGTCAGCGTTAGCAACCGTTCGTCACGAAGTATCGCCTCCTTGAGCTCCTGATGATTGGAGGCGGAGAGCCAGGCCTCCATGAAGTCGTCCTTGTCGACGCGGCCGGCTATCTGGGCCAGGAGCCGCAGGTGCCGGCCGGGGTCGTCCAGCGGGCTCATGAGAAAGAATACGGCCTGCACCGGCTCAGACTCATGGTCTAGGCCTTCAGCTATCTCTACATCCATTATCTCTACATCCATCTTCATTCCGCCGGGACAGCGAACCATGACTATGTGAGCGGATTCGATGTCGGTTCGGCGTAGATGTGGAAGCGCGACCCCGTGAGAGACGGGCGTCATGCCCACGACGGTGCCCTGCAAGAAGTCCTCGCCGAGTTCCTTCACGGGAACACCGGAAGCATCTGCAAGATAGGCTGACGCCTCCCAGATCACGTTCCGGAATCCCGTACCGCCGGGCGTGTCGATAATGGAGGCCGCCGTCACGACTTCCTCGAAGGGATCCGCGTCACGGAGACCTTTTTCTTTCATGATCTCGCGCAACTCCCGGTCGAGCCCTGCGTCCCGTTGGCGACCCAGGCGCTCGAAGATGTGGTAGATCGCGCCCTCCCGGTCCACGCGTTCCCGTGCGTAGTAGCTGTACCACATCGCCCCAAAGGTGATGAGTCCACCGGTAAAGACACTCGGCAGGACCCCCATCTGAACGATGAGCCAGAAGGGCGCCAGCACTCCCAGAATGTGGAGCCACGGGTAGAAGGGAGATCGGAAGCGCGGGTCGTATGACTCGATTCGGCTCTCCCTCATCACGATCAGGGCGAGGCAACTCAGGGCGAACATCGTCAATTGGAACGCACCCGCCAGCTTCGCGATCCTGCTGGCGTCGAACAGGACAACGAATACCAGTATCAGGCATACCGTGGCATAGATTGCGTAGAGGGGTGCGCCTTGGGATTGGATCTTGGAGAAGAACCTGGGAAGTATGTTGTCCCGGCTCATGGCCAGCGGATAGCGAGAGGCGGACAGGATGCCGGCGTTCGCGACCGACGAGAATGCGAGCACGGCGGCGGTGGTCATCAGGATGGTCCCCCAACGGCCCACGAGCACGTCGGCTACGGTGGCCACCGGGGTCAGATCTCCGCCGTCCCGGGCAAGGACGTCTGCCGAGACGACACCCACCATGACCGCGGTGCCGACCGTGTAGACGAGCATGGCGGTTCCGAAGGCCAGGAACATCCCGAGTGGGATGTTCCGCTCAGGGTTTCGGACCTCCTCCGCGACGCTGGCCACCTGGGTGAGGCCCATATAGCTGACGACGACCAGACCCGCCGTCGAAACGAGTGTTCCGGGGGCCTGCCCGAACATGCCGCTGAGATTCGCCGGCTCGATGTCCGTCAGCCCGACGCCGGTGAACCAAGCGAGAAGCGTCAAGAGTCCCACGACCATGACGGACTGGAGGGATGTGGATTTCTTCGCTCCCAGGATGTTGAGGAGACCGAAGACGATCGCGAATCCCGCGGAGATCGGAACGATATTCACATCGGGGAGAAATAGTCGCAGATAGGCTCCGATTCCGATCAGCGCGAACGCTGACTTGAGGCTGAGCGCGATCCACGTGCCGAACCCCCCGATCGTCCCCATCAACGGTCCCATGCTGCGATCTAGGAAGTAGTAGACGCCGCCGGCTTT
>Ga0310121_10000437_pt1 | contig 45682 bp, 35 predicted proteins | sample CB27_Tmax_986_MG_FD_203504 | JGI IMG/M metagenome (GOLD analysis project Ga0310121, IMG submission 203504) | Marine microbial communities from Western Arctic Ocean, Canada - CB27_Tmax_986 | ecosystem: Environmental > Aquatic > Marine > Oceanic | place: Canada: Western Arctic Ocean | collected... | reverse complement strand
TGTTTTATGCCACGCTCGCACTTCTCAGTGCGAGTTTGGTAATGGTCTATAGCGGGTCTGCGGTGCTCGCTCCTGACGGGGGCACAGCTGCGTCGTTTTACCTATTTCGCCAGGTTCTCTGGTTAATACTCGGTTCTGCTGTATTAGCTATCACCATGCGAATAGATTACCGGGTTTTCAAGCATCCAGCGGTAGTATGCATGGCACTTGCAGTGACAGGTGCTGCCCTTGTCGCGGTACTTTTCGGGCGCGAGGTGGGCGGCGCGAATCGGTGGTTTGCCATCGCGGGAGTTGGGATACAGCCGTCGGAACTTGCCAAAATCGCTGTGATTATATTTACGGCAATGTTCCTCGAACGAAGACTAGAGCGCATCAATGACTCCATCTATGCTTTGTTTCCGATTGGTATGGTTACTGCAATTACAGCGGGTCTAATCCTTTTACAACCAGACTACGGCACAGCGATTACGGTGATAGCGATAGTGTCGGCGATGGTCTATACGGCTGGGATTAGCTACCGCTATGTAGTAGGCGGCTTTCTTGTTTTGGCACCGACCCTTCTTCTTGTACTTTACAGTGCGCCCTACCGCCGCCGGCGACTCCTGGCTTTTCTGGACCCGTGGGATGATCCTCTTGGCGCTGGTTGGCAGACAATTCAATCTCTCATCGCAGTCGGATCGGGTGGGGTGTTCGGTCAGGGATTGATGGCGGGCGTCCAAAAATTGAATTATCTACCGGAACCGCACACAGATTTTATATTTGCCGTGATAGCGGAAGAGACGGGACTCATTGGGACGACATTAACCCTGGTGTGCTTTGCCGTTATCACCTGGAGAGGACTCCGCATCAGTCGCTACGCGCCGGACAGATTCGGCGCTTTGCTAGCGCTAGGGCTAACAACGATGGTTGCGTTGCAAGCCTACATCAACATGAGTGTCGTACTTGCGTTGTTGCCGACGAAAGGGATTCCCCTACCGTTTGTAAGTGCAGGGGGGTCATCGCTGTTGATAAGCCTACTCGGAATGGGAATCTTGTTGAACATCTCGCAATATGCGTCGGCTGAAACGTGAGGCGGGTACTGGCGAGTGATGATGATTGGGAGGGCTCTGTAACGCAGTTCAATGGCTACTTTGCAAAGGGTGCTGTTTGCGGGCGGTGGAACTGGTGGGCATTTGTTTCCTGGAATAGCGGTAGCCCGTGTGATTGCTGCACGTCATCAGGGTGCGCAGATCACGTTTGCGGGCACGGGTAGGGGGGTAGAAGCGCGCGTGGTGGGAGCAGAAGGTTTTGTGTTCAAACAAGTTCGGAGTCAGGGGCTGGTAGGAAAATCACTCCCAGACATGTTTAAGGCTGTATCGCTTGCCCCACTCACCACTTTGGACGCTGTACGTGTGCTTTACCAAACCAAGCCAGATTTGGTCATCGGTCTCGGAGGGTATAGTTCTGGGCCACTAGTTTTACTTGCGGCATTAGTCGGACGTCCGACTATGGTGCTGGAACAGAATACCGTCCCAGGAGCAACCAATCGATGGCTTGCGCCTTTTGTGCGAGCGGTGGCTGTTTCGTACGAGACGACAGCGCCGTATTTCGGTAGAAAGGCATACGTCACGGGGAATCCCGTCCGTGAGGGATTTTTGGAAAACCAAGAAATAACAAAACCCGACCGAACGAGAGTTCTCGTCCTGGGCGGATCGCAGGGGGCGCATTTAATTAACTGTGCAATGGCAACGGCCGCGCCAATGTTGAAAGCGGTTGGAGGGGGTATAGACGTTGTGCATCAAACAGGCCCTACAGACGTCGCCATGGTTGAAGACGCTTACAGACAAGTAGGTCTTAATGCGCGAGTACGGGAGTTTTTTGATGGTATCCACGCAGAAATGCATGCCGCAGATGTAGTTGTCTGTCGGGCAGGTGCAACAACCTTAGCTGAGGTCGCCGCAACGGGGAAACCTTCTTTAATTGTGCCGTTATCTGTTTCGGCGAATGATCACCAACGTTTAAATGCAAAAGTCTTTGTATCCGCGGAAGCTGCTGAAATGGTTGAAGAAAACGAACTTGAACTCAAGTTTTCAGAACGTTTGGCGGCTTTGGTCGCGAATGTTTCTCATCGTCGTGTCATGTCTGAAGCTGCCAGACGACTATCGAAACCTCATGCGGCTACAGCGGTGGTTGAGTGTGCTGAGCAGATCGTGGGAGGCGTCGAAGTCGCTGGTTAGGATTTATACGTGTGCTGGAAAGAATAAAAAAGATTCATATGGTCGGCATCGGTGGCATCGGAATGAGTGGAGTCGCGGGTTTATTAGTGACCCGTGGGTACGATGTCAGTGGTTCTGACCTTATTAGTTCCTCAACAGTGACGCGTTTACGAGCCTCTGGCGTAGAAGTGTTTGAGGGTCATGCTGCCAGAAATCTGCGAGAGCCAGATCTTGTTGTCGTCTCATCAGCGGTACCAGACGACAACCCGGAGCTAATGGAGGCAAACAGACGCCAGATTCCTGTTGTGGGTCGCGGTGCCATTCTTGCCGAGCTAGCGAGAGAAAAACGTGTAGTGGCGGTTGCTGGTTCTCACGGTAAGACTACGACGACATCAATGATTGCGTTCGTGCTCGAAGAGTTAGATTTTGATCCAACTGCAGTGATTGGTGGTGTTGTCGGTGCGTTTGGCAGCAATGCTCGTTTTGGGCAAGGGCAGTTTATGGTTGTTGAAGCCGACGAGAGCGACCGGTCCTTTTTATATTTGACACCAGAAATTGGTGTTCTTACTAACGTCGATGAAGAACATCTTGACGTATATGGTGAGATGGATCAGCTCGAGAAGGCTTTTGGAGAGTTTGCTGCTAGAGTGTCGGATTCCGGACGGTTAGTAGTCTGTGTTGATGATCCGAGACTTAGGAAAATCGCAAGGGTCTTTGGATCTCGTGTTGTGACGTATGGTACCGATTCACCGGGAGCGGCAGTTTCTGCAGAACAATTTAAGCTGGGTCCAACGAGTTCGGCTTGCCGCGTAAGGGTGGACGTCGGTCGTATCTCTGGAACGGCCGAGCTTTGCCTTCCTGTTCCAGGCCGTCACAATTTAAGTAACGCAGTAGCGACAGTAGCGGCTGCAGCATGTCTCGACATTGAACCGACGTCAGTTGCAGAGGTGCTTAGCCGTTTCACAGGGGTTGAACGTCGGTTTCAACGATTCTGTACATCGTTCGGCGTCGATGTTGTGGATGATTATGGACACCATCCAACCGAGATTGCGGCTGTAATAGCTACTGCCCGTTTGAGTGAACCTAATCGGTTGGTTGTTTTGTTTCAGCCTCACCGCTTTTCAAGAACCGCCCGTTTGCTTGAACAATTTGGCGATGTGCTTGCACAAGCTGACGCCTTAGTGCTGTCTGATATTTATCCTGCAAACGAATCCCCAATTCCTGGCGTTGACACTGTAGGGCTTGCTGCTTCTGTTCGACAACATCGAGACATTCCGATTCGGCTTGCCGATTCTTTGGACGAGGCGGCGACCTACGTTGGGTCACACGCATCGCCAGGAGACCTGATCTTAGTGCTGGGTGCCGGGTCGGTGGGACAACTAGTTCCTCGTATCGTCGAAATGCTCGAAAGAAGAGTTTCGTGATGGCCGTGTATACGAGACCAGACAAGCGATTCCATCGTGCCCACCGAAGGCCTAGCCGACGGATGTTCAGCCCCGTTTATCGACTTGCCGGGAAAAGGGTCATCGTTTTGTCAATGTTGATCTTAAGTATCTATGGATGCATTCATGTCTTACAGCGTTCCCCATTGCTCAGTATTGACACTATCGATGTCCAAGGCAACAAGCGCTTGTCGCAGGGGGAAGCGCTAGCTCTGGTGTCTGGCCTTTCTGGTCAGAACATTTTGTTAGCAGATCTTAATGACGGCCGATCCAGTCTACTGACATCGAGTTGGGTTCAAAACGCCACCCTTCGGCGGGTGTTTCCATCAACCGTTGAGATCGTAATCGATGAGCGGGAGCCGCTGGGATTAGGCCGTTTTGGTTCGAAGTTGTATCTCATAGATCCATCTGGACAAGTTCTTGATGAGTATGGGCCTCGATTTGCAGATCTTAGTTTGCCCATCATTGACGGCTTGTCGGATCGAGTTGATTCTGATGAGCCAGATTTAGATGATCGACGCTTTACGCTCGCATCTCGGCTGATCGCGTCTATTGACGAAGACACCGACCTCATGGCGCACGTTTCGCAGGTCGACGTGACGGATCCGTACGATGCGGTGATTTTACTTCAAGGAGATCCAGCCTTCCTCCATCTTGGTGAAGAGAGGTTTGCTGAGCGTCTGAGAACCTATCTGGAACTTTTACCGTTGCTTCGAGAACGTGTGCCCAGCGTTGATTACGTTGATTTGAGATTTGAGAACCGCGTTTATGTACGACCGGTCGTGACAGGGGAACACGATGGATTTATCGATTCGAGTGGCTAGTTAATGTTAGTCATGGGAGAAATGAAGTTGCGAAATCCAAGTGGGAAGTGTTCGAGGCGGAGGAAGCGTGGCGCGTAAGGAACAGTACCTGGTTGGTTTAGATGTTGGCACTTCAAAAATTGCCGTCGTTGTCGGCGAAGTTATGGAGGATGATGAGCTCGATATTATCGGTATTGGAGTGAGTGTATCTAAAGGTATTAAACGAGGTGCCGTTGTTAATCTTGAGGCGGCCGTTGAGTCGATAAAAAAAGCTGTAGAGGAAGCCGAATTAACGGCGGGCGTTGAAATCGATTCAGTGCATCTGGGTCTTTCTGGAAGGCACGCTAAGGCGTTCAACAGTCGCGGGGTAGTGGCGATTGCAGGACGAGACCATGAGATTACGAGGGAGGATGTCAAACGTTCGATCGATGCGGCGAAAGCAGTGTCGTTGCCGAATGGCCAGGAAATTTTGCATGTGCTGCCTCAAGACTTTGTGGTGGATCAACAGGATGGTATTGGAGCGCCCATCGGTATGACAGGCGCTAGGCTTGAGGTGAACGTTCATGTTGTGACAGGTAATGTTTCGACGACACAGAACATTGTTTCTTGTGTTAACAGATCAGGCGTTAGAGTCGTTGAGACGGTTCTTGAACAGTTGGCTGCCGCTGAAGCGGTCCTTACCTCTGATGAGAAAGAATTGGGGGTAGCGCTGGTAGACGTGGGAGGCGGAACAACAGATTTTGCAGTTTACGAGCAAGGAAGTTTGTGGCAGACGGGAGCGGTGATGATTGGCGGGGATCATTTCACAAATGATATAGCCGTTGGTTTGAGAATGCCTATTCCGGAGGCGGAAAAGACGAAGCGTCGGAGTGGATGCGCTCTTGCTAGTTTGGTGGATGAAGAACAGACGATTGAAGTTGCCAGTGTTGGTGGTCGGCAGCCTCGCATAATGGGGCGGCGCATTCTGGCCGACGTGCTTCAGCCAAGAGCTGAAGAGATTTTTCATAAGCTGTGGGATGAGGTACGCCTCGCTGGGTTTGAGAGTTCACTGCACTCCGGGATTGTCCTTACTGGGGGAGGTGCTGGACTTGACGGCATGCCTGAAATCGCGGACCAGATTTTCAATCTACCGATCCGACGTGGTCTGCCTGTTGGGGTTGGTGGGTTGACAGACCACGTAAATAATCCATCTTTCGCTACCGCTGTTGGATTGGTGTTGTACGCGCACAGAAATCAAATCTCGAATGGTCATCAAGTTGAACGTAGCATCCTAAGTCGCGTAGCCGGAAGATTTCAGGAGCTATTTAAAGAGTTTTTTTAGATGTGAGGAGTTAATAGATATGGCGGATCCTCAGGATACTGCAAGTAGTTCAGGGTCACTAAGAATGACGTTAGATGGAGCCTTCCAGTCGAGCGCTCGCATCAAGGTTATTGGCGTTGGCGGAGGTGGGGGTAATGCTGTTAATCGGATGGTGGCTTCCGGCCTTACAGGAGTAGATTTTGTCGTAGCGAACACAGATGCTCAGGCGTTGGCGATGAACGATGCGCCTACTCGTTTGCAGATAGGCGCGAAGCTAACAAAAGGACTTGGTGCAGGTGCGGACCCTAATATCGGTAAACAAGCGGCTCTTGAAGATACCGAGCAATTAATCAGTGCTCTTGATGGGGCCGAAATGGTATTCGTAACGCTTGGGTTAGGTGGAGGTACGGGGACTGGGGCTGCGCCAGTTGTTGCGAGTCTCGCAAGAGAACTTGGGGCTTTGACGGTTGCGGTTGTGACGCAACCTTTTAAGTTTGAAGGGCGGCAACGTGCAATACAAGCGGAGCGTGGGTTGGAGGAATTAAGTGCACATGTAGATACGGTTATTGCTATACCGAACGAACGATTGCTTGCTACGGTCGGTAAGGGCACGAGCATGCCTGAGGCTTTCGCTCAGGCTGACAACGTGTTGCACCAAGCTATCCAGGGTATTTCAGACCTCATTCTTGTTCCAGGTGTTATCAATCTTGATTTTGCAGATGTCAAAACCATCATGCAGGGCATGGGAAGGGCAATCATGGGGACTGGCTATGGCACTGGTGAAAATAGAAGTATTAAAGCTGCTAAGGATGCCATTTCAAACCCACTCCTCGGTGATGTTAGTGTCGACGGTGCGCGAGGCGTCATTATCAATGTTATTGGCGGCCCAGATATTTCGATGCATGACGTGAATGAGGCGGTTGCAACGATCGAAAATGCGGCGCATGAGGACGCTCAGTTAATTTGGGGGGTTGTGACGGATTCTGAGATGGAAGGCAAAGTAAAAATTACAGTTATAGCTACAGGCTTTGGTGAGGAAGGGGCTAAGAGAGCAGAAGCGCGAGATGGCGCGTCATCAACAGATACTCCGGTCGAGCTTGGTAGTTATGGATGGAAACCGGGGAAGTTAGCACCAATCGCGGTTGCCTCTCCAGGGTCCAATGTTAAATTGGTTTTGTCGACGAGACGGCCTCTCATAGGATTGTCGACTCCGGATCAAAATGCAGGAAACGACCAGGCAGTGAAAGTCAACAATTTGGAAGAAGAAATGGATTTACCAGACGGTAACGAGCCTGAAGACGTCCCGGCTTTCCTTCGGCGTCAAGCAGAATCCTAGAGATCTTGGCGCGTAACATTGTTTCAATAATTACTTGTTGGTGCTGTTATCAATTACCGATAACGACAACTTGTGCTACCGACAAGGTCCGAGTGTGTGACAGACTCAAGAGCGATTTCACTGCGCCGATTCTTATAAATTGCTGCTTAGCCCCGCCCCGTAAAACAAGGTGAGGAGGGCCATCTTTTCTAACTACTTCAATATCTTTCCATAGGACGCCTTTTGAACGGCCAGTCCCGAGAGCTTTCATTGTTGCTTCTTTGGCAGAAAACCGGGCGGCCAGATGAGATGCTGGAAACCGGCGACTTTGGCAATACGCCGCTTCCGCATCCGTGAACACACGATTAATGAATCGGTCTCCGTACCGTCGCATCAATTCATCAACTCTGGAAACTTCTTCAATGTCGATACCAACCGCTAGAACGGTTGCGGCTGATTGTGCGGTTTGTTCGATCCCGTGGATTGCTGCTATTTGATCTCTCATGGTCTCGACGGTTTCACCAGGGCGGCTTTTGTCGGGTGTCGTTATAGAATCCATCGCGAGGTTGGCGAGCCGATCGGCACGCTGGTTTTGTTCGCGAGGAATATGTGTGTATTCAACATCGGTTAGTTGTTTCGCGAGGCTAATGGCTTTGTTATAAAGTTTCTGAAGTTCTGGATGTTTGACTCTGTAATCGCCGCGCATTTGGCGCGTTAAGAGTTGTGAATCCGAACGGATGACAGCGAATAGGTAATTCTTTTCAACAAGGTACTGCAACGCGGCAATTAGTGCGTGGTACTCGGCGCTGTTGTTGGTCGCGATGCCAATAGTTCCTCGTAGCTCGTCAATGGTGTGGCCGTCAACTGTTTCGACACAGACTCCATATCCGGCTGGACCAGGGTTTCCGCGCGCTCCACCGTCAATATAGGCAATAACCGGTTTCAGCATTTCTGAGAGTCGATGGGCGATTCTTTTACGGAGATTCTGTAGCTAAACTTGTTTCACGAGGAAAATACAGAATGCGTTGGCAACTTTCGCACTGCTGGAGCGTTGCGTTTTGCCGGAGCTCATTGTAAAGCTGCGGACGTACGGCGACTTGGCATACAGAGCAGCGGCCATTTACAGCTTTGCCAATGGCTATGCCTTTACGTGACCGCGATAAGGTTTCAAAGAGAGCCACAGTATTAGTAGAAATCGTTTCCACGAGAGCCTCTCGCTCCTCCGCATGCCTTTTGACCGCCTCTTGCAAGACGTTCTGTTCGTTTTCGAGTTTTGCCCGTTCTATTGAAACGGCTTCCTGCTCTGTTTTGACTGCCTGTTCTGCAATATCAACCTTTTCTTTGAGTTCGTCAATTTCAAGCATGCATTGGAGGATTTGGTCTTCAAAACGCTGGACCTCAGCTTTCGCAGTTTGAATCTCAGACTGAACAGCGTGCAACTGCTCCGTCGTTTTGACCTCCATCAGCTGCTCATTAAAACGATTTAGTCGAACTTGAACTTGTGAAACGTCCTTCTCTAGCTCTTGCTTGGAGGTTTTAATAACGTCCATTTGAGATTTAGCGGCTTCCATCGACTCAGTTTTGGCGTCAATCCTGGCTTTTAAATCCTCAATTTTGGACGGAAACGAGTCGATGCCTTTGAGTGCCACGGCGACGGAGTCGTCGAGTTGCTGAAGACGAACAAGACGTTCGAGGTCTGGCAGCATAGTTTAGTAGATGGTGATATCCCAACCGTAAAGAGTGCTGTGCGTCAACAGACGGTTGAACAGGGACTTCGTAAGGATGGTGGGCCCACCAGGATTCGAACCTGGGACAGACCGGTTATGAGCCGGCGGCTCTGACCGCTGAGCTATGGGCCCGTAGACGGTCAAGGACAGGGAACTAGGTTTCTTTTTCAAGAAACGTCTCCAGTTTTCGGCTGCGGGACGGGTGCCGCAATTTTCTAAGCGCCTTGGCCTCGATCTGTCTAATGCGTTCTCGTGTCACGGAAAAATTCTGACCGACTTCTTCAAGAGTGTGTTCGCTAGCTTCATCAATGCCGAAACGCATCTTTATTACTTTTTCTTCACGAGGCGTCAGTGATTTCAGCACGGAGGTTGTTTGTTCCTTGAGATTGATGTCAATAATTGCGGCGTCTGGAAGAACTACCTGTTTGTCTTCAATAAATTCACCAAGGTGGCTGTCCTCTTCTTCTCCGACTGGAGTTTCAAGCGAAATGGGTTCCTGAGCAATCTTGAGAACCTTTCGCACCTTAGTTTCTGGTAGGTCCATGCGAGTTGCAATTTCCTCGTGAGTTGGTTCCCTTCCAAGCTCCTGCACTAAAGCGCGAGATGTTCTGAGCAGCTTGTTGATAGTTTCGATCATGTGGACCGGCACTCGAATGGTTCTCGCTTGGTCCGCGATGGCGCGTGTGATTGCTTGACGTATCCACCATGTGGCGTAGGTGGAAAATTTATACCCTCGGCGGTACTCGAATTTATCGACTGCCTTCATTAGACCAATGTTGCCTTCTTGGATCAGATCAAGAAATTGAAGACCGCGGTTCATGTATTTTTTTGCAATAGAGATAACTAATCGAAGATTAGCTTCAATTAATTCTTTCTTAGCTTGTTCAGCCTTGGCTTCACCGCGCTCCATGACATCCAGCATGTGTTCAAGCGCAGCCGGTGTCTGTTCCATTTCAGCCGTGCGGAGTCGTATGTCGTTTCTGAGGTCACGGATGCGTCTTGTCAACAGTTGTCTGTCGGTGTCATTTAATCGTGTTCGTTTCTGGTTTGCGTCCAGCAAGGTAATCTCTTTTTGGGATTGATGTATAACCTCAATGCACTCTCGAATACTGTGAACAAAGGCTCGTTTGACGGGTTCAGTGAATTCGATACGACGAACAAGCCGTGATAATTCAACCTGAGATCTCAGTGACCGCCAGCGGTGAACGCGTCGCCGTCGTTTGTCGTTTTTGGGAATCGTACCAAGCTTTGATTCTTTTTTCTTTGCTTCGCTGAGTGCCTTACGAACTTCTTCAATTTGCTTCAGGACACGAAGGTTTCTTTCGTCGGTCCTCTCATCACTACTCTCTTCATCGTGGATGACAACTATTTCACGAATAGTGCGGATACCGTTTTTAAGTTTGTCGCCAAGTTCAATGATGGCGTTCACTGTTTTCGGGGTCCTAGAAACGATCTTTAAGACAGCAAATTTTCCACGCTCAATGCGCTTAGCAATTTCTACTTCGCCTTCCCGGGTAAGGAGCGGCACGACGCCCATTTCACGGAGGTACATCCGGACAGGGTCACTTGTCTTATCAAGCGGCCCCGGGGCTAGGTCAAGGCTCTGCTCATGTTCATGTCTCGTACGCTCAACGGTTTTCTTCTCTTTGTATTGATCCTCGGATTCAACTACCTCGATGCCAGCATTGCCGAGCACCATAAACAGTTGGTCTAGCTCTTCCGCAGAAATAGCACCGGTTGGTAACAGCTCATTAATCTCGTCGAAGAGTAGATACCCTCTCTCTTTTCCAACAATCAATAACTGCTGGATGTCGTCGTTTTTCTCAGCGGTGGGAATCTGTTTACCCGGCATTGTGTGTCGTCTGGTCGATATGAACTTAGTCGTTTTACTTTGTAGCTGTTTAATTCGTTCCGAGCTAACTACCATGCAGATTCTACATGCCAACATGAAATCATGCTACGGCGGTCATCTTGTTAAGGCGTCAAGACGCCGAAGCAAATCACGTTTTCTCTCTAAGAGAGAGTCGATGCTCCTGAGCGCCTCATCTGAGCCCATTTGCTGGAGTCGGTCGATTTCATCTTGTAGAGCTATCCGTTCCCTTTCATAACGAAGCTGTTTTAGGTTCACGGCGCAGTCTTCTACTTTTGCCGGAGCAGCGGTGTCCGCAGCTATGGTGTTGACCAGTGCCACCTCATCCTCACTGAGTCGATCTAGAAGTGTTTGCGGTACGGCCTCCGGCGGAACGGTCGCTAGAGTTCTCGCTACCTGAAGTATTGGAGCGACAGAAAGCCCTTCCAAATCCTTAGGTTCGAGGTCGTTAAGTACCGATTGCGCCTTTTCTGGTGTGCGCATCGTTGCCCAAATAAGTCCTTTCTCTGCCAGTCTAATGGTTGACTTTGTGCTGACAACGTCTGGTTTTAATTCGGTACGTCGATCGATTGCCGTTCTTCTTATTTCTGTTCTGATAACGTCTTCCATTATTTGCGCACGGTGTGCGAGTCGGTCTGCAAAATGATCTCGGCTAGCAGGGTCTGGTATTCGTGAGGCCACAGCCAATGTGTCCTTTAGGAACGATCGGCGGTCACTGTCTTTGCTCAGGTCTCGGTTTTTAGCTGCTTCATCCATGACGTAGTCGAGATAAGGTTGGGAAGTTTTCAATTTTGCAGCATATTGTTTGGCTCCGTGATTACGGATAAATGTGTCCGGGTCCTCACCGGACACCAGAAGCACTACGTTGACTTGAAAATCCTCGGATAGCAGCAATTCTCCGGAACGCAATGTGGCGCCCTTGCCCGCTGAGTCGGGGTCGAAGCTCAGGAGTACTTTGTTGGTAAACCGTCGCAACAACCTTGCTTGCTGTTCACTGAGTGCTGTGCCGCATGTGGCAACCACTGGGGAAACGCCGGCCTGGAGGGCTTGGGCAAAATCGAAATAACCTTCGACCAACACCGCATAGCCAAGGCGACGTACGTCTTGCTTCGTAAGGTTTAATCCGTAGAGAGTTCTGCCTTTCGTGTATAACGCCGTTTCTGGCGAGTTAACGTATTTAGGTTGTTGGTCCGCGGTCAGTGCGCGGCCACCGAAGGCAATGACTGGTCCAGTGTCACGGGAAATGGGAATCATTAATCTGTTTCGGAAACGATCGATCATTCGTCCGCTGTCTCTTTCTACGACTAGACCGCTTTTGACCAACAGGCCAAGAGGTTGACCGTGATCCAGTAAATATTTGGTCAATGCGTCTCGTTGGGGTGAGGCGAAGCCGAATCCAAGCTTGCTAACTGTGTCTTGAAGAATGCCTCGTTCTCGCAGGTAGGTCCTGACGTGGTTGCCGACTTGGCCGGTCAACTGTTTGCGAAAGTAGTCATGTGCCAACTCGTGGATTTTAAGAAGTCCCTCACGTTCCGATGCGAGCAGCCTGTCGCGTTCAGGGTCGTCAGATTCAGGAATTTGTAAACCGAATCGTTGCGCAAGCAACTGAACTGCCTCAGGGAAACTCAGTTTTTCGTGAAGTTCTACAAACTTCACGACATCGCCTCCGGTTGCACACCCAAAGCAGTGAAAGAAGCCTTTATCGCGGTTGACGTGGAAACTAGGCGTTTTTTCACCGTGAAACGGGCACAATCCTTTGTAGCTGTTTCCAGCCTTCTTAAGGGGAACGACGTCCTGGATTACCTGGACAATGTCAGCCTGAGCTTTGAGATCATCGATGAAGTTGGATGGGAATCGCGGCACCAGTATCTCAGTTCTTGAGTTTAACTATGGTGACTCCACCACCGCCACTTTCAGAAGGAGCAGACTCAAAAGTGTCAACTAAGGGGTGTTCTTCCAGAAGACGGGTAATTGCATTTCGAAGTTGGCCGGTGCCATGGCCATGGATTACGCGGAGGTTACGTTGTTCGTGAAGCATCGCCTGGTCTAAATGTTTTTCAACTAGGGGAATGGCCTCATTGACTCGGTAGCCGACGAGGTTTAGTTCGTGTGACGGACTGTCGCGTGACGCGACGTTAAGTGTGACCGAGCCACTTGTAGTCGATTGTTCGGAATTGCGAACAATAACGAGGTTATCCAGAGGGATCAGAATGCGTTTTCCCTTGTAATCAACCTCAGCTTCGGAAGCTTTAACATTCATGACCGTACCATTGACTCGTAGGTGTTGGATGTGAACTCTATCGCCTACGGCTGGAGGTTCAGCATCGGTTCCATTGGGAGACGACTTGATAGCATCGACGTTTGCACTCCGCTGGTCTTCTTTCGGTGTAATGTCCGAGCGAACGGATTCTAACGCGCTGAGCGTCTTGTGCTTCAAGGAACCTAAATCGCCAGTTGACACATAAGGTTGTGAATCCTTGTCTCGTCTTGCAATTTGCGGAAATTGTTCGCATTGACGGCGTAGTTCCTCAACAATATCGTCTACCCTTGAGCGTGCCGCCCGTATTGCGTCGTCGATGCTATCACTTAGTTTCGTGCGCGCAGACTGGTCTTGTTCTGCAAGCTTACGCTGGCGCAACTCGAAGTGATTTTGTGCGCTGTCCAATTGAGAACGTGCTGTGTCTAGAGCTTCGCGCTCCATTTTAAGATTTCTGGTTTCTTTGTCTACTTTTTCGAGATGTTTGGCGAGTTGAGCTTCTCGGTCAGTTCTCCTCGTTTGTGCGTCATTGATAATAGCTCTACGCATGCCGAGACGTGTCGCAATTTCAAAAGCTAAACTTCTTCCGGGAGAACCGTAGGTTAACTCGTAGGTGGGTGCGTAGGTGTTGACATCGAATCCAAATCCGGCACAGGTGACTCCGTCGGTTGTGGCCGAATATGACTTGAGAAGATCGTCGTGAGTCGTTGCTATCACGAGTGCGCCACGATGCCGAAAGTGGTCGATTACAGCCGCTCCCAACGCACCGCCTTCAATTGGGTTGGTGCCTGCACCAACTTCGTCGAGTAGCACCAGAGATGGAAGTGACATTTGTTTATCCATCGACACAATGTTGGCGATATGTCCTGAAAATGTGGAAAGGCTTGTAGCGATTGACTGGTCATCTCCAATGTCAGTAAAAATACTTTGGCAAACAGGAATAACAGCTTGGAATCCGGCGGGTATATGAAGCCCTGTCTGAGCCATTACGACCAAGAGACCGGCCGTTTTTAAGGCAACCGTTTTTCCTCCAGTGTTTGGGCCAGTTATAACCAACACACTGTTCGGAGCCTTCAGGTAGATATCAACTGGGATGGGTCCAAGTCTTGTCTCATTGTCTTGTGCATAAAGAGTATCGTCAATCCTGGCTCTGACAGACTTGATTAGTAAGGGGTGCCGCGCTTTGGGAATTTCGAGATTTCCATCGGAAGCGAGTATGGGTTCAACGCCTTCAACAAGTAGCGAAAAGTTTGCCTTTGCCTGAATGACATCGAGGGATGTTATGGCTGCAAGAGTGTGGTGTAAATCTAGTGCACGCTTCCGAAAACTATTAGAAAGTTCTAACAGAATCCGATGTAGTTCTTTCATTTCAGAGTCTTCGAGAGACACTATTTCGTTGTTGATTTCAACTGTGCTGAGTGGCTCCAGAAATAGGCTTGCTCCGCTGCCAGAGCTTCCGTGAACGATCCCTGGGATCGCGTTTCGGTGCTCGGACCTCACAACGAGTACAAATCGTCCGCCCCGTTCGCTGACGACTTTTTCCTGTAGATATCGAGATGTATCACGGCCGCGAAGGTAAGACTCGAGAGTGCTACGCAGTCGCTGTCTCTGCCTTTCTAGGCGTCCCCGAATGTTCTTGAGTTGTGGCGTTGCTGTATCAACGACGAAGCCCTGTTCGTTGATCGCCTTATTGACTTCACAGATCTCAGCTTCAAACGAACGCGCACTGCTGACGACGGTTTGAAGCGAAGGATAGGGTCCGCCAGACGCATTCTTGAGTTGGGCGCGGACGGTCTTGATCGAGGATAGTAATCTTGAGAGGCCTTTTAGTTGGGATGGTTCAAGGATTCCGTCTTGAATCGCTAGTGTAGTTACAATCGTGTTGATGTCGTCCGGGGCCTCAAGAGCAACTGAGCCATTTCCCTTCAGGTAATTTACTCCTTCGGTAGTAGTCGCCAGCAACGTTTTTATGAGTCGAAGTTCGGCTTGTGGTTTTAGGTCATTTATGGCCATGGAGCCCAGAGGGGTTAAAGCAAAACTACGAACAGCTTCGACCACGCGGTCAAAATCAAGCGCTCGTAAAGTTGCACTGTCCATGGGCCGATTTCGTTTGATTTTATCCGAGATGATTGATACTACTAGCCATCACGGCTGCCCCAAAACCATTGTCTATATTGACGACGACCAAACCAGAAACACAACTGTTTAGCATTCCGAGTAGGGCCGTTACGCCACCGAAATTCGTGCCGTATCCAACGCTGGTTGGCACTGCAATTACCGGAGCTTTGACTAACCCCCCAACAACGCTTGCTAAGGCTCCTTCCATGCCCGCGACGGCAATGATGACACGTGCTTCATCGAGTCGTTCTTTTGAATCTAATAGTCGGTGTAACCCAGCTACGCCCACGTCGTACAGTGTATCCACCTTATTACCTAGTGCTTCTGCTGTGAAGCGGGCTTCTTCAGCGACCGGTATATCTGATGTTCCGGCAGCCGCTATAGCGATTATCCCGCGTCCAGTTACGTTGTTATTTAGTCGTCGAACAATAATCCGGGCGGTTGCGTCGAACCGTGCGTCTGGAACTGTTTTCTTTACCGCGTTAAAAGCAGTTTCATCGGTGCGAGTGACTATTAGGGTGTCTCCATTGTTGACGATTCGTTGTGCGATGGTTGCTATCTGATCAGGGGTTTTTCCAGCGCCATAGATAACTTCAGGAAATCCTTGCCGCACTTGGCGGTGATGGTCGATACGTGCGAAGCCGATGTCTTCATATGGTGCACGACGTACTAGAGCAAGGATTTCTTTTTCAGCTTTTTGGACGGTTAGTACGCCCGTTTCCAATTGAGTCAGAATTTGTCGTATTTGGTCGTGATTCATCTAAATTATGTGCAGACGCACGCGGTCCGTTGACATCCTTTCGTTTGAATTGTAGCTTTTGGGCTTCCGCCATGGTAGCGCCCTGCGCGTATTGGCTACGGATGATAACGAAAGCCTCTCGGGCCGTCAGGCAACATGATCCAATGGAATGCCACGATATGCGTTACTCTTGTTTTTCTCTAGCGTGTTGTTGTTTTTCGTCTGGAAATATTTTTTGCCCTAACGTAAACCTTGGCAAGTAATCTGTGAAAACTGGAAAGGTCCTTTATTGAGCATGACAACTAAATTGACAGGGAAGGCCGGACTAGAGGATGTTGTTGCGGCCTCATCTTCTATCTGCTTCATCGATGGCGAGCAGGGGATTTTGTCGTACGCGGGTCACGATATTCACGAGTTGGTGCGGTCCGTTACCTATGAAGAGGTTTGCTTCTTACTTTGGAATCGACGTCTTCCGACGCGTTCAGAATTGGGTGACCTGCAGTCAATATTTGCCTCCGCGAGGCGGCTTCCGGAGGGCATTTTACGGCTTCTGAGGACTCTTCCTTCCGGTAACGCTATGGATGCCGTCCGAACGTTAGTGTCAGGTTTGGCGCATTACGATTTAGAGGTCGTTGATTGCTCACCATGGGCTTCATACCGGAGTGCGGTCCGACTAACTGGGCAGGTTAGCAGTCTCGTTGCAACTTACGGTCGCATGAAGACTGGGGGTGGCGCCATTGATCCTGACCCTGCTCTTGGTCACGCCGCCAATTTCCTGCTGATGCTTAAGGGAGAGCGTCCCACGGAATTGGAGACTCGTGCCTTTGATACTGCCCTGGTTTTGCATGCCGATCATGAATTGAATGCGTCGACATTTGCCGCGCGGGTGACGGCGGCGACGCTGAGCGACGTGCATTCGGCTGTTGTGGCTGGTATCGGTGCACTAAAGGGACCGCTTCATGGTGGTGCGAATGCCGAGGTCATGAGAATATTGCAGGAAATTGGCGAAGATGCCACGGCTGCGCGTATCGATAAATTTGTGCAAGATATGCTTTCCCGGAAGGTGAAGGTTCCAGGATTCGGTCATAGGGTCTATCGTACAGAGGACCCGCGTGCAACGCATTTGAGGGAGATGTCACGGCAGCTCGGTGAGAATTCTGGCAATACTCGTTGGTTTGAGATGTCACAACGGATCGAAGCTGTTATGGAGAGAGAAACGAAGATTGCAGCGAACGTGGACTTTTATTCGGCATCTGTTTATCACACACTCGGTATTTCTGTGGAACTTTTCACGCCTATTTTTGCGGTTAGTCGGGTTGCAGGATGGACGGCACATGTTCTCGAGCAATATGCGAACAATAGACTTATCAGGCCTCGTGCCGAATATACAGGTCCTGAATATCCGCAACTTGTTACTTCACTTGACGAACGATGATCCGAGCCTCCCTATAATTGAACTGGCTCCGCGCCGCTGATGCATCACCGCCAGATACGGAATTTTTCCATCATCGCCCATATCGACCATGGTAAGTCTACGCTCGCCGACCGTTTTCTTGAGATAACCGGTGCGTTAAAGGCTCGGGAGATGGAGGCTCAGGTGCTCGACAGTATGGATCTCGAGCGTGAGCGCGGAATTACCATTAAAGCGAGGGCTGTACGTCTAGGTTATACCGCTTCAGATGGACAGCGCTACACGCTCAATTTGATTGATACGCCTGGGCACGTAGATTTTTCATACGAGGTTGCTCGGTCACTTGTGGCCTGTGAGGGTGCTCTACTTCTCGTCGACGCTTCTCAAGGGGTTGAGGCGCAGACTGTGGCGAATGCGTATCTTGCGGTTGACCAAAATCTCGAAATTATTCCAGTGATTAACAAGGTTGATCTTCCAGGTGCTCAGCCTGAGGATGCGGCGTTGCAAATTGAAGAGTTGATTGGGTTAGATGCCTCTCAGGCATTGTTGGCAAGTGCAAAGGAGGGAATAGGAACTAAAGAAGTGCTTGAGGCAATAGTGGCGAGGATTCCTCCGCCTGAGGGCAATCCTGATGTCCCACTCAAGGCGTTGATTTTTGACTCCTGGTATGACGCTTACCGAGGCGTAATTATCTTAATTCGAGTTGTCGATGGTACGGTTCGACCGAAGATGAAAGTGCGTTTCATGGCCGCTGCGCAGGACTATGAGGTTGAAGAGGTCGGAGTATTTTCCCCGAAGCCAGAGGTTGTTGGTCAGCTTAGCGTTGGCGAGGTCGGATTTGTCATAGCAAACGTTAAGAATGTTTCTGACGCGAAAATAGGGGATACCGTTACAGAAGCTGCGCGACGAGCTGCAAAATCATTACCTGGGTTCAAAGAGATGAAGCCGATGGTTTTTGCTGGACTTTATCCAGTTGAGAGTCATCAGTACACGGATCTTCGTGAAGCATTGGAAAAGTTAAGACTAAACGACGCGTCGTTCTTCTTTGAACCTGAGACATCCGCTGCACTAGGATTCGGTTTCCGTTGCGGTTTTCTCGGTCTCCTCCACATGGAAATTGTACAAGAGCGCTTGGAACGTGAGTACGACATGGCGTTGGTTACCACGGCGCCAGGCGTTTTGTATCGTGTTACGACAACGGATGGGGATGTTTCTGATGTTGATAGTCCTGCAAAACTTCCGGACGTCGGAAAAATAAAAAAAATAGAAGAACCAGTTATTACCGCGATGATTTTGACTCCGGTTGACCAAGTAGGCGGAATCTTGCAGTTGTGTCAGGAAAAGCGTGGAGTGCAAAAGAATCTTGAATATCATGCGTCACACCGCGTTTTGATTTCATATGAATTGCCTTTTAATGAGGTGGTACTAGACTTCTATGATCGTCTAAAAACAATTTCTAAAGGGTACGCGTCACTGGATTATCATGTCAGTGGGTATTGGGAATCTCCGTTGGTGAAGCTAGACCTTGTAGTCAATGGTGAGCCTGTTGATGCTTTATCGATTATTGTGCATAAAGAAATGGCCTACACTCGTGGCCGTACTTTGGCTAGGAAAATTCGGGAGTTGATTCCGAGACAAATGTTCGACGTGGCTATTCAAGCTGCTATTGGCACAAGGATTATCGCCCGTGAGAGCGTGAAGGCGCTTCGAAAGAATGTGCTCGCGAAATGTTATGGCGGCGACGTTAGCCGGAAGCGAAAACTGCTCGAAAAGCAAAAGGCAGGCAAGCGTCGCATGAAGCGGGTTGGTAACGTGGAGATACCGCAGGAAGCGTTTTTGGCCGTACTTAAGGTGGGAGATGAATAAGTTGCGCCAACCGATGTCGTTCAGAAAGTCAACGCTCAGAGAGTATTTTGAGTCAATTGTAATCGCCGTGATCCTCGCACTTTTTATCAGAACATGGGTAGTGCAGGCTTTCAAGATCCCAACAGGTTCAATGGAAAACAATTTATTGGTGGGCGATCATCTCCTCGTTAATAAATTTGTTTTTGGTCCGACCGTAGGTGCTCTTGAGGAGTCGTTTCTTCCTCATACGACTGCTGAACGAGGCGACATTGTCGTGTTCAAGTTCCCGAATGATCCGCAGCGGGATTTCATTAAGCGTGTCATCGGACTTCCTGGAGAACAGGTGGAAATTCGGAATAAGACGGTTTACATCGATGACACTCCACTTGATGAACCTTATTTGCCGAGCCATATGACTAGTGTGATTCCTGGCGGAGTAGTAATCGATCGTCGAGACAATCATGCGCCCATGGTTGTTCCGGCTGATCATTACTTTGTAATGGGTGACAATCGAGACAACTCTGAAGATAGTCGTTTTTGGGGAACGTTGCCGTCCGATCACATCAAAGGGAAGGCCGTGATTATATATTGGTCTTATGACGCGGTCGAGCCGGAACTGTTTTTGGAACCCGGCATTGGTGCAGCGGTTAAGCGAGCTGGCTCAGTGTTTGTCCACTTTTTTACTCGGACTCGTTGGGACAGGATGTTTCTTATTATTAGATAGATTATGTTTGCGCTGTAAACGAGGACTTTAATATGGTCGTGGCCCCCAGAACTCGATAATCCTCATGGTCTTATACCTTTACGGTGGTGATGTTGTTCCTGCCTAGCATGGAGGTTTATCGTCGCCACGTGAAATGTTTTGGCACACAGTTTGAGAAGTGACGTGTTAGCTTTGCGATCATCAGAGTAAGGCGTTCTGTCTCATACCAATGATTTGTGTTTCTTTAGAGTGCGGGATTACAAGGACGAGATGCGTCGCTCGTTCTCTGTGTCGTTAAGGGTGGAAAATGTTCTATCTTCATTGTTGTGAGCTCCCACGCGTTCTGTTGCCAAAGATAGCCGTCCCTACTCGTACCATGGTGGCACCCTCTTCAATTGCAATTTCAAAATCATGACTCATGCCCATTGACAGTTCGGTGAGCACTGTTTTGTCGGCGGCACCCTCGGCCACCAAAGCATCTCTGAGTTTTCTTAAGCGCTCAAAATACGGGCGCACCAGTTCTACATCCTTGGACGCTGGCGGAATAATCATGAGCCCTTTCACGACGATAGCCTTACAGGTATTTGCAAACTGACACATTTGTCGAATTTCGTCGATTTGTGCGCCGTGTTTGGTCGGCTCGCCAGCAAGGTCTGCTTGAATGAGGATACGGGGAGCTGTCCCAGACTCTGTCGCTGTTAGCTCTAGACGCCTGAGAAGTTTGAGGGTGTCTACAGAGTGAATCCAATCAAAGTGTTCGACAGCGGTTTTCGCCTTGTTGGATTGGAGGTGGCCAATTAGGTGCCATTGGATAGGTCGACTGAATTTGTGTTGCATCTTGTTTACAGCTTCTTGCACGCGATTTTCGCCAAAATCCTTGAGGCCAATTTGACAAGCAGACCCTACAAGGGCCGCAGAGAACGTTTTGGATACTGAGATTAGCTTTATCTGCTTGGGATCGCGTCGTGCTGATGCAGCTGCGCGACTAATTCGGTCGCGTACCCGATCGACGTTTTGGCGAAGATAGCCTTGAGGGATCACATCCACGACTTATTTATGGTGTCACCTTCTCAAGTAGACTGCGCGCTAGTTTAGCGTGTTGACCATCAGCATCTAGGCTGAGGTAGCGGCGTAGCGCACGAGTTGCTGTCGCTTTGTCAGCATTTTCTACTAGTGTTACGCCGAGCCAGTAGTATGCTGGCGCGTGCGTGGGATATTCGTCGATGACAGTTTGGAATTGCCGTCGCGCGTCGGCGTGGTTTCCAGCTTCGTAGAAGGTGATTCCCCGGTTGACGTCATCCGTGGCTTGTTGTCGTCCGGCGTCGAGCGATGCTAGCGCAATCCGATTAGCTTGGGCCCTTGCGGTACTGGCATCCTCTGGTCTTTCCCATTGGACATAAAGTGCCGACAACCCATAGTAGGCTGGGGCGTAATCAGTGTTGATGGCAAGAGCACGTCTGAACGCCATCTCGGCTTCTGTCCATTGCCCGATAGCCGTGTAGGCAACGCCGCTGTTGTAGTGACATTCAAGGCACGTTGGGTTTAACTCCGCTGCCTGCAAGAAATTCGCTACGGCTTCGTCGTATGCACCGTTTCTATTCGCGTTGACGCCAGCGGCAAAGATGTCCGTGAACGCATCACGAGTCGCTGCGTCGATCCAGGGTCTGTGCCTTGCACCCGGTTGGAGTGTAAACCTTACTTCTACGGTCCGATCATTTCTTACACGTACACGGTAGAAGTCGCTTCCGACCTTGTCTTGTGTGGCGCTAATTGTGTAGAGGCCCTCTCTGAGTATTGCGTAGACGAATCTACCATCTGAGGTCGTGTCTATTCGCGTGACTTCTCCGTTGGCGCTGAGGGCAGTAATAACTATTTTAGCTCCAGCGACAGGCATTCCACTCCCATCAACAACATCTCCTCGAATGGTTCCGTTCGAAACTTCCTGACCATTTATGGGTGCTGCGAGAAACAAAAGAGCGAACACAATACAAATTGAAGATGTTGAGAGGCTGGGCGTGCCAACGCAGGTCGGACGCATGTCCTAGTCTACACCGTTAAAAAACTTGTCGACTTGTTTAAGATCGTCAGTTACGGGTGCGGGTGGGAGGGACTCGAGGAAACGTTGCCCATACCCCTTTGAGTACAGACGGCTGTCTAGCAACGCAAGGACACCGCGGTCGGTTCGGTGCCTGAGTAGGCGCCCTATCCCTTGAAGCAAGTTTAAGATTGCAAGTGGTATTTGATAATCGGCAAAGGGGTTTCCGCCGTCCGCTTCAATCTTTTCCATTCGCGCAGCTGTAAGTGGATCACTCGGTGACGCGAACGGTAACTTGTCGATAATGACGCAACTGAGAGCCTCCCCTGCAACATCTACACCTTGCCAGAAACTTGAGGTTGCCAATAGCACAGCGTTTGGCGTGCTACGAAATTCTCGGACGAGCACGTTTCGTGGTGCGGAACCTTGAACAAGTAAAGGGTATGGGATGGATGGCTTGAGGCGCGACTCAACATCATGCAGGTTGGCGTAACTTGTGAATAATACGAAGGCCCTTCCAGAGGTAACCGATAGCAGTCGAAGCACCTCTGTCGCAACTGCTGCCGTGAAGCTTTTGTTGTTTGGGGCTGGCATCGAACGGGGCACATACAGCATGGTCTGTTCTGTGTAATCAAACTCAGAGTTAAGGCGTAATTCAGTCGCCGCTTTAATGCCAAGTCGTCCTTTAATGTAATGGAACGAATCGTCGACTGTGAGTGTCGCCGATGTCAGTATGACGCCATGCACATGTTCGAGGAGAAGGCCGTTAACCAAGCTTGATACATCAATTGGCGACGCGTGCAGGAATACGCTACGCCCGCGATGCTCCACAAAATAAACAAATGAGGAGTCCGTAGCTTTCAAAATAAAATCTAGTTGGGTTTGTAGTTCGTCGGCGCGGCGCGCCAAGGCAGCGAAGTCCTCAGAAGTGGAAACAAGGTCCTTCACGATATTTATCAAATTGCCTAATTGCCCTATCACTCGATGGCCGGACTGAGAGAAAGGGAGAAAGTCGTCACTGTTCATTCGCCGCCGCTCGTTGTTGGGGATAGCCGTTGCGAGAGACGCGAACAAGGACTTGGATGCGCTATGAATTTGAGACAGTAGCTCCATGACCTCGTCTACAACGGATGTTTCCAGTTCGGAATTACCAAACTCAGTTGTAAGAAGTCTGCGGCCATCGCGGTCTAGTTCGTCGAAACGGTGTGTACTAATCGATAGGCCAAAATATTGGGTGGCGACGTCTTCGAGTTGATGAGCTTCGTCAACTACTACATAGGAGCACGCCGGAATAACCTCGCCATAGGCACTCTGTCGTACAGACGCGTCTGCACACAAAAGGTGGTGGTTAACAATCACGAGGTTTGATTCGGCAGCTCGTTGCCGCATAGTCGTCACGTAACATTCTTGATATTTGGGGCAAGAAGTCCCAATGCAATTTTCTGATGTCGCGGAGATGTCGTTCCAGAGAGAAAAGCTGTCCGGTAGATCTTCAACCTCGGCTCGGTCGCCGGTTTCGGTTTGTTCGGCCCACTCTGCAAGCTGGTCTAAGTAGGTCTGATCTATTTCTGATCTTGGTGCTTCCTCTTGTTGCACTGCATTGAATCGATGCAAACAGAGGTAGTTCGACCGGCCCTTCATGTATGTTGCGTTGATGTCGACTCCAAGTGCTTGAACAAGCGCAGGAAGATCTTTGTAGAAGATCTGGTCCTGCAGATTTTTTGTTCCCGTAGAAACTAGGATTCGTTGTCCACTCAGAATAGCCGGCACGAGGTAGGCGAGTGTCTTTCCGGTTCCTGTCCCAGCCTCCGCGAGGAGAATACTACCGTTCTCGAACACCTGCGCAGCACTCTCAGCCATGCGTTGTTGGCCGGGTCGTGACTCGAATGCTGGCATGGCCTTAGCCAGCGAACCATTCTCGGCGAATGCTTCGGCTACGCGTCGAGGGAGTCCGACTAGCCCTGGGGAGTTGGGTATAACGGGAATTTCAGACACAATTCTTCAACTTCGTCACGAACCATCCGAATTACGTTTTCATCTTCTGGAGCACTCAACACGCGTACTATCAAGTCAGCGATGGCTTCCATTTCTGCTCCTGTCATACCACGCGTGGTTAGCGCGGGTGTTCCAAGACGAATTCCGCTGGCCACCATCGGTGGCTGCTCGTCGAATGGGATGGTATTTTTGTTGACGGTTATCCCGGCTTTGCCAAGTGCATGTTCGGACGCCTTTCCTGTGAGGCCACGAGAAAAAACATCAACAAGAACAATGTGGTTGTCTGTGCCACCACTTACGACCCGAAATCCACGGTCCGACATTGCGTCGGAGAGTCGACTCGCATTGTTAATAACCTGTTGTTGATATTTAACAAAACTAGTTCCTTTCGCTTCCTCAAAACAGACTGCCTTTGCGGCAATAACATGCATCAGCGGACCGCCTTGGATACCTGGAAACACCGAACGATTGACCGCCTTACGATGTTGGTCACGACAAAGAATTAGTCCGCCGCGTGGTCCACGTAAAGTCTTGTGAGTAGTAGTAGTTACGATGTCGGAGTACGGCACGGGACTCGGATGTAAATTTGCTGCGACGAGACCTGCGATGTGTGCCATATCCGTAACCATCGCTGATCCAACTTCTGAAGCGACTGCTGCAATTCTTGAGAAATCAATAACACGAGGGTAGGCACTCGCTCCGACCATGATGAGTTTGGGCTGATGTTCTCTGGCCAGTCGTTCAAGGTTCTCGTAGTCAATCCGTTCATCGTCTTGGCGAACGCCGTACGGCACTATTTTGTACAGCTGACCTGAAAAATTAAGCGGGTGCCCGTGGGTTAAGTGACCACCATGCGTGAGGTCCATTCCTAGCACCGTATCGCCCGGTTTGAGCAGAGAAAAGTAAGCCGCCATGTTTGCTTGGGCGCCAGAATGTGGCTGGACATTTGCGTGCTCAGCAACGAAGAGTTTTTTGGCCCGCTCTATGGCCAAAGACTCGGAAATATCGACAAACTCACATCCACCATAGTACCGACGTCCGGGATAGCCCTCTGCGTATTTGTTGGTAAGCGGTGATCCCATCGCCTCCAACACGGCATTACTCACAAAATTTTCTGACGCGATCAGTTCAAGACCAGAATTTTGACGCTGAATTTCTTGACCGATAGCGTCAGCGATCGCCGGGTCTGACTCCCGTAATGAACGTAAATGATCGATATTGTTTGCCAAATCCGATGTGGTGGCTGCGCTATTCTCCACTTGTATCCGTTCGGTTTTTTTCAATGGCTGTAATTTTATCAATGCGGCGCTGATGGCGGCCCTCGGCGAATGGCGTAGTCAGGAATGTTTGTACGATATCATCCGCTGTTTCTGAGGCTAATGTGCGACCGGCAAGCGCCAAAACATTCGCGTTGTTGTGCTCGCGGCATAGGCGCGCACTTTCAACGTCATGCACGAGTGCTGCGCGGACCCCAGTCACCTTGTTAGCGGCAATTGACATGCCAATCCCGCTTCCACAGACAAGGATGCCACGTTCAAATGCGCCAGACGAGACCCCTTCGGCGACCTGCTGAGCAAAATGTGGGTAATCAACAGACGCAGTGGAATCGGTGCCAAAATCGACGTAGCTATGTTTGACGGTGCCCGTTGAAAATGCCTTATCGAACGCGTCCTTAAGTTCGTTCTTAAGTTTTACACCTGCATGGTCGGCTCCAAGAGCGATTCGCACAGGCCGATTGTACTATAGGCATTTCGACGTTGAGATGACCATCCATCCTTATGGAGATTATTGCAGTCGCAAGAAGCTTTGGTCGCGATGACGACCGCAACGATGGATTCCGTTTAGATGTTCGTCTCTCTAAGACCAAGACTAGAGTAGTCTCTGGTAGATTTCTATTAAAGAGTAATTACTAATTCGAGGCTATCTCGTAATAGCCAAATACTTTGCGTTATCGATAGCCACAGGGACTCTGATTAGGCATGCTATATTCTGGTCAGACTCGAGTGGTTCTAAGGAGTACAAATGGTAATTGCTGCCTCTTCATTGTTATCAACAAGCATTGACTTTGCTGACGCTTTTCCTTGTTCACGAAAGGTGTTTGCTGAGGGGAAGGATGTGCGTGTCCCGATGCGAGAGATAACGCTATCCGATGGCGAACCGGTATTGCGTGTTTACGATACTAGCGGTTCGCACGACGCGGATGTTCGTAGTGGCCTCCCATCACTTAGGCAAGACTGGGTCAGAGGTCGCGCTGGGATTTCAGAAGTCGCGTCAAATGAGGCGTCACGAGGCTCTACACAGATACCATCTTCGTTGCGGCGTCCAGTTTTTCGTAGTAGCGGAGCCGTTACACAGATGCACTTCGCACGTAAGGGTGAGGTGACCCCAGAGATGGAGTTTGTCGCCATCAGGGAGGGGTTCACACCAGAGTTTGTCCGTTCTGAAGTCGCACGAGGACGGGCCATTATTCCAGCCAATATCAACCACGCTGAACTGGAACCGATGGCCATCGGACGAAATTTCCTCGTCAAGATAAACGCGAACATTGGAAATTCCTCGGTTAGCTCGTCGATTGATGAAGAAGTTGAAAAACTTCGTTGGGCTACCTTGTGGGGAGCTGATACCGTCATGGACCTTTCGACGGGGCCCGACATTCACGGAACTAGAGAGTGGATTATGAGAAATTCGCCGGTTCCGATTGGAACGGTCCCGATATACCAAGCCTTAGAGAAGGTTAATGGTCAGCCAGAAGAACTGACTTGGGAAATCTACCGAGACACCCTGATTGAACAAGCCGAGCAAGGTGTTGATTACTTTACTGTGCATGCAGGGGTTTTACTTCGTTACGTACCGATGACGGCCAATCGCCTGACGGGAATCGTCTCTCGTGGCGGTGCAATCCACGCGAAGTGGTGTTTGGCGCATCACCAGGAGAACTTTGCATATACGCATTTCCGTGAAATTTGCGAAATCATGCAAGCTTATGACGTTTCTTTTTCATTGGGTGATGGTCTCCGACCTGGTTCGATTGCTGATGCCAACGATGATGCTCAGTTTGCAGAGCTTAAGACACAAGGGGAACTGACCCGTATCGCTTGGGAATACGATGTTCAGGTCATGAATGAGGGACCAGGACACGTTCCGATGCATCTCATCAAAGAAAATATGGAAAATCAACTTGAATGGTGTGAGGAGGCACCGTTCTATACGCTAGGCCCGCTGACGACGGATATTGCACCGGGTTACGATCACGTTACATCTGCTATCGGTGCCGCCATGATCGGTTGGTACGGGACCGCTATGCTTTGTTATGTCACGCCGAAGGAGCATCTTGGCCTTCCCAATCGTGAGGACGTTAAGGCTGGTGTTGTTGCGTACAAGATTGCCGCTCATGCAGCGGATCTTGCGAAGGGCCATCCGAGTGCGCAGGCGCGGGACGATGCCTTGTCGAAGGCGCGTTTTGAATTTCGATGGAACGACCAGTTTAATCTATCTCTCGATCCGGTTACGGCGCGCCTCTACCATGACGAAACGATGCCAGCAGATGGTGCCAAGGTGGCACATTTTTGCTCTATGTGCGGGCCGAAGTTTTGTAGCATGGAGATCACCCAGCAGATCAGAGATTACGCTGCCGAACGGTCTGTAGACGTTAAAGACAGCGTTAAAATAGGCATGGAAGAGAAGTCCGCAGAGTTTCTTGGTACCGAAGGCCGCGATCTTTACGTCCCAACCAAGTAAGCAAATGTTTTGTTTTCGTTCGGATGTTAGCGGCTAGCGTTACTGCTAGGTGCCGTGGTGACTTGTATGATGGTCTGATACCTTGCTGGTGTAGCTCCGGGGGTCGTGTTGAGATAACCCTCAGCACCGTTCCAGGTGTAGTCTTTAATCGTTACACTCGGTCGGTACGTCATTTCTTCGTCCCGGAAACGTTCAGTGTCAAATTGGTGTGTTGCTGGCGAATCAAAGACGCGGTTACCGCCTTCGTTAAGGATGACACGGTAGTAACGGACCATTTCTTCAAAGCTCGCATTGGTGCCGTAGATGTGCAGCGTCTGGCCGCGGCCGGCGTCGTAGGATGCTAAGTAGCTCGCGTTGGGGTACATCGGTGCCCCGAGGCTTTCCTCAGTCGGCACGGGAGCCGCTGGTACTTCTGCGTCGGGTTCCGACTGCTGTTGTTCTCCTGAATCTGGGCTCGGGAATGGTCGCGGCACTGGCCGTTGCTGGACTGTGACATCGGTTGATAAGCCTCCAACCAGCACTAGCAGAAATAGTGAGTATCGCACTGGATCAATCACTTGTTTATTATGCCTGATGAAACTTGTTTCTGGAGCCGAACCTCAATTTGTTACTAAATCACTGTAATTAGATATGGTGTGACACGGACGAAGGACAATGATGTCGTGGCGATATGTCCAGAATCGACTTTTGGCGATCGCGGGAGTGGTTCCGTAAACAAGTCGAAGCCTTGGCCGAAGGTCTACGTGTTGAGTTTGGCGCGCCAGTAGTTCAGTGTGTCGCGCAGAGTGTCGTCGAGTTCTATTGTTGGAGTCCAACCGGTATCTGTTGTTATCTTCGTTCGGTCGCCTCGCATCTCTGGATTGTCGCTGAGTCTTACTCGTTTTGGATCAAGATATACTTCGATTGGTACGTTTGCGCACTCGATTAGGCGGTCGAGCACGTTCCCAATCTTGTAGGTTTGACCTTTGCAGACGTTATAAATTTGGCCTGGTCTGCCACGATGCATCAGCGCCCGGTACGCTTCGACTGTGTCACGCACATCCATTAGGTCGCGATACGCATCCAAAGAACCAACGTGGATAATTGATTCTGTTTGTCCCAACTCGATACGGGCGATCTGATGAGCGAAGCTTGATACAGCGTAGGCGGTATCCTGGCCAGGTCCGATGTGGGTAAATGAACGAGTGACGAGTATTTCATGTTTACCAGAGTTGAGCTGTAAGGCGAGCATTTCCTGAGCGAGTTTACTGAGACCGTATGGATTTACCGGGCGAATGGGGTCTTCCTCTACCAGCGCACCCGCCTTGGGTAGGTAGACCAATCCTGATCCGGGTATGAGTGTGCGTGAACGCATTGGTAATCGACGGATACCGTTCAGTAGGTGTTGCGTGCCACGAACGTTTACGTCGAGTGTGTTTAGAACGTTGTTCCATGAACCTGCGGCATTGGCAATGCCGCCGCAGTGGAAAATTTCTGTTGGTTTTGTTTCGGATAATGCGGTATCAACGTCTTGTTGTTCGAGCAGATCTACCTCGTACCACGAGACACGTTTGTCCTGTGCACATTGATTTCTTTTTGTTCCTGGTCGTTGCCACCCGATAATGGTGGGAAGTGGGGTTTCTCGTTCTAGGGCCTTTACTAGGTGATTTCCGACAAAGCCCGTCGCCCCGGTGACGAGAACTACCCGTGACACTAGAATCCGCCTTGACCACCACCGCTACCGCCGCCCCCGAAAGCACCAAACATGTTAGCGAAGGTACCGAGTCCGGCTAGGGTGAATGAGAAATTAAAGCGGCGGTCTTTTGGGACCGGTGCGCGGCTGCCGAGGCCTTCAAAGTTGAATTCTTGGTATTCGACACTGATGCCGCAACATTGGGCGTTATAGTAAACAACTAGACGTTGCATTAAATTTCTGCTTCGAAGTACATCGTAATTAAACATATAGAGCGCTCCGACTGTGTTGTCTCGCGTGCGCACGGCCGTGTATGAGTTGATGTAGTGGTCGAGTCTTGACGGGTCATTGAAACCTGGAAGTCCTGCAATGAATCGCCGTTGGCTCCAGCCGCCTCTGGTTTCCAGCCATCCCCCCAATTGGTAGCTGCCTTCGGCTGCGATCGATCTCAACATCTTGTGAGTTGAGTCGAACTCCGCTCTTAGGTCCCCGGTGATACCAGTTGTTGGCTCACTTCTGACGATAAGTGAGACCGGTGAAAAGTTCGTCGGCGGGGTTGCATTAAAGCTTGTCCTAAAGCTACGGTCGAATTCAGCAGCTCTGGCATCTGTGTAATAGTTCTGCTGCAGTGATACCGCAACTATTTCACGAGAGACCGCTTCACGTCCCCCTTCGTACCTTTTGGCGTATATACGATTGTCCAGTCCGAACCCGACTTGCGTGACATTACCAACAATCGAGTCAATTCCTTCGAGACGTACAATTTGATCGAAGTTATCGATGGCGCTAACGCGTCTCATTGAAACCCACGGTTCAATGGTGTGTTTCATTCGCTCTGAGTAACTGCTGTTTGGTGTGTCCCAGATCTTTACGAATGTAGGGCCGGTTGCTCGACTGTTGAACTCCAAGAACGAACGCCCAACCCCCATGGGTAAATGTTCGCCAATTGAAGAATTTTGGTCGATGCTTTCATCCCAATAGGTCCCTCGCCATTGAACGTTTGTATCAACTGTAAGGAAGGGCCACTTGGTGAATGGGATCTGAAGCACTGGGTTGAAGTCGAGTCTATTGAGACCGGAATCGATATCTGGAGTCGCGGCTTGTTCTTCAAAGAAGCGGGACACTCTGAGCAGGCGAACATATTCGGCGTCGAATGAGTAGTACATCGAGCCGCCAGCGAGCTCGGTCTTAGCTTGGGACAGTCCGATGCGTGGACCGCCACCATTAAGCGTCGACTGAGTGGCACCGAAGAACGTTTCGTTCATATCGTATGTGCCGTTTAACTGATATCTGCCAAGTTGGCCGGTGACGTTCCCAGACCAACTGCGTTGTCTGTTTGAAGCGTCGAAGATGTTTTGGTTGTAGGTCTGTTGGACCGTTACATCCGAGAAGTAGTTAATTTGGCCACGCGCTAGCCATGTATCACCGAGACGCTGCATGGCTAGACCTTCAAGGTTGAAGCTCTGCCTAGCTGGAAGTAATCTCGTGCCACGCGAGGTCGTAAGCTCAGCTTCGTGTTCGTTGAGGAAGTACGTTTGCAGTTGGCCTTCCGAACCGTTGCCTTGTGTATAGCGGTACTCACCTCCATATCCTTGGCCGGTTTGAGTAAACCAGTCGTGAAGCATCGTGGCGTCATGACTGTCATTGATTGCCCAAAAGAAGGCGTTACTTAGGCTTGTGCCTCGATATGATGAGGCACCATACGTAGGCATAAGCAAACCCGTCGCTCGACCATCCTCTTGGATGGGGTAGTAAAGTGCAGGAAGATAGAATACGGGTACTCCCTTAACCTCGATGATCGAGTTTCGGATGACTGCGTACCGATCAAGGTTCAGGGTTAGCGTCGAAGCAACCACTTGCCAGCGAGGGGTCGGCTGAATGCAGCTCGTAAAGGCACCCTTGTTCAATCGATAGGTTCGTGGTCCGAGTCTTTCGATGGTTTCGCCGTAGAACAACATGTCAGGTTCTTGTGTTCCAAACATGCTTCTGTCGACCTCGTCTCCCATGTTTATCGAACCGTTAGCTTGGTAAAAGGTTGCGGATTGGTCAGAGGTTGAGAATTCCACTCGCTCGGCAGCAATGCGGATGTCGGCAGATGTGTAAACGACGTTCCCAGTGGCGACTAACGAGAAGGTAACGTCATCTGTTCGCGTCGTTTCAACGGGTCCCATTAGGTCGTTTGATACTTCTACATAGATGTCAACTTGGTCGGCAAAGAATCCGTACGTACCCCCGTCGATCTCAACTTCGTCAATTAAACGGAGGTGAGTGTCGCTCAGTTGTTCGATTCGAAACTGTCTGGAATCGAACGGAAGGCTCGGAAAGAGCTGGGCCGCGGCGACTTCTGGCAGCAGTGTGATGACCAGGAGTAACAACACGGAGAAACGCATCCAGGTAGTGATTTTACATCTGGTTTGGTTTTGGTGTGGGTTTCTCTTCAATCGGAGTGAGGATGCCCTTGAATTTACCGACTATAAACACCGAACCGGTCACTACAACTAGCTGGCCAAATTGCCAGGATGCCTCAAGCGCGTCACTTGGGTCAGCGCTTGCAGAGACCGGCAGGTCTGGTCTCGCCGAGCGTGTTATTGCTAATAAATCCTCAAGAGCGCAGGCTCTAGAACTATCGATAACTGTGCAGGTGATTCGGCTTACTGCGTTGCCAAAGGCTCTCAAAATGCCGTCGATATTCTTGTCCCGCAATGCGCTGAAGATAAATGGGATTCCACCAGGTTTCCACTCGCGTATATATTCGGCAAGTGCGAGTGCCGAGGCGACATTGTGGGCAGGGTCCAGAAGTACACGACGGTTTGATGTGACTGAAACAAGCTCTAGTCTTCCCGGCCATTCTGTTTTCGACAACGCGGTTTCAATTGCAGATGGTGGAATCGTTAGACCGAATGTTGACAGTTCTTCCAGTAAGCGAATGCTGACAGCAGCGTTACCTACTTGATGGCGTCCGCGGAGCGCGAGGCGTATTGGACCGTAGCTTGCGTGTGGCGTTACCGCCTTCCGGATATATGTCTCACCATTCTCAATGTAATAACTGATGGTCGTTTCTTTGTCTGCTCTGATGTACCGAGCCTTGCGTGCGGCAGCTGCCGCACGCAGCACGTCGCTCGGCTCAGATTTTGTTTCTGAACTAACGACAATGCTGTTTGTAGCGATGACGCCGGCTTTTTCAAAGGCGATCTGGGCGAGAGTTGTCCCGAGGTATTGCTCGTGGTCAAGATCTATGGACGGAACAGCAACAGCTATCGGTTTGACGACGTTTGTTGCGTCGAAACGACCTCCTAGCCCTACTTCAAAGACTGCCGCGTCAACCTGGCTTCGTCGAAACAACGATAGCGCGAGTGCTGTTGTTGCTTCAAAGAATGTTGGAGGGTTTTTAAGCGTACCCTGCGTTTGAAGTAGTTCAATAGTTTTCTGGATTCCTTCTGCTTCTTGTAGGAGCGTTGGTCGGTCAATAGCTTGTCCATTGACCATGAAACGTTCTTGAAGATGGGTTAAATGTGGTGATGTGTATAGGCCAGTACGATAACCAGCTTTACGCAGTCCACATTCGATCATGGCTGCAACCGATCCTTTTCCGTTTGTACCAGCGACCAGGATTGAAGGGTAGCTATTTTCTGGAGACTTGAGCGATGCCGTAAGTATGCGCATGTTGCGAAGGCCAAGCTTGATCCCGAACTGTTCGAGTCCGAATAAATAGGCAAGCGGACCTTCCTGTTTTAACGATCTTTTCTCTTTTGTCTGTTTGTTATTGTGCATCTAGTAATAGTTGTAGTGTGCTAGGACGTTGTTGTGGGTTAACGTTTTGTGGTTCTTGGTACGTAATATCGCGTACCCTTCCCGACGTTTTGCAGTTGCTTGATGAGATCGTCAAGTGCGTTATCTCCCCAATCAAGGTCAAAGTCCGACGTTTCGACGACCAACAGTGGTGTAGCGTTATAGTGGAAAAAGAAATGATTGTAAGCTTCGTTCAGTTCACCTAGGTATTCACTGTTCGGCACTGCCTGCTCTGCGCTGGTCGTTGCGTGGGCACGTCTGCGAAGCACGTCGGTCGGTGTCTGTAAATATATGACGACATCCGGCACGACTACATCACGAGACAGAAGCTCAAACAGATTTTGGTAAATAAAGAGTTCATTGTCATCAAGGTTCAAGTAGGCGTAAATCTTGTCTTTATCGAACAGGTAATCAGAAACAGTCAATTGGCGAAACAAATTGGCTTGTTGAAGGGTTACTTGTTGTTGGTGTCGAGCAAGCAACGAAAACAGTTGCGCCTGAAATGCAGCACCAGGACGACCAGCGTAGAAGTCCACTAGAAAAGGGTTCTCCGTATCGTCGAGGACAACAGTCCCGTTCAACCTCGCCGAGAGCTTTTCGGTGAGATTGCATTTGCCAACGGCGATCGGACCCTCGACCGCGATGTAGCGAAAGTCCAAGGTGCGGCGAGTATAGCCAAAAATTCGCGTGTTATCATGGCGGTGGCGATGCGCACCGCCGATTTTCAAGGTCTCTTGTCACGTTCTTTCGTCGTCACTATTTTGATGGCAGCTTGCGGCTGTGCGTCCGCACCACCGATGGTGGATATAGCAGCACCTGAGTTGCCGTCTTTAGACAACAGAATGTCTTGGATTTTACGACTTGAAGATCAGAGGAAACTGGCGGATGATTTGCCTCCGCCTCCTCCACCTGCTGCCGAAACTGAGGATTTGTCGTTAATCACTCCGCGGAGGCCCACGCCGCAACCCGATCTTGAAGTTCTTGCAAAATCTTCCGAAGCGTACCTTCGTCGCCGGGTAGCGCTTGCAGTTGGCCGTGTTGGATTGTCAGAAGGTGTCGAAATACTAGTGGGGTTACTTGACGATCCAGAGGTGGAAGTTCGTCGGATGGCGGCCTTTGGTTTAGGTTTGATTGGAGATGTGGCTGCGACTGCTCCGTTGAATTCTGCTCTGAACGATATTTCCCCGAGGGTGCAAGGGCAGGCCGCGCAAGCTCTTGCGCGGCTTGGTGCGGTTTCTTCAGTTGCAGACATCGGGTCTATGGTGGGCCGTTATGTAACGGCTGCGTTTGTGGTGGACCCAGAAGATGTTAGTTATCCGCTTGACGATAAAATTGAAGCTTTTCGCCTCGGTGTATATGCGCTGGGTGATTTACAGGCTTTTGACCAACTAGCTGAAACAGTATTAGACGAGGATGGTCAGCCGATTCTTTGGTGGTGGCCTGTTGCTTACGCACTTGGACAGACGGGCGATCCGCGTTCACTTTCGGCCCTTGAAACCTTGGCAGGTGTCCAGGGAAGAGTCGGAGTGTCTTTGGCGGCGCGTGGTCTTGGTCGACTTAATGACGTTCGCGCGATCGGACCACTTAGAGCCCTTCTCGACCTTGACCGGAGAGACCGTAATGTTGTGATTGCTGCGGTTCGGGCTTTGTCAGAAATTCATGCGCCTGAGGCTGCGGCCGCGTTAGACCGTTTTGTTCGCATTCGCCGACTTGATCAACATCTTCGACTTACTGCGGTGAATGCACTTTCCCAACAAAACAGTGTGTCCTCTGTCGAGGTTTTTGTTGAGCTATTGGCGCATCCGTGGCCATTCTTGCGAGCAGCTGCTTTTCGTGCACTTGCACGAACTGATCCAGATGCTTTTGTATTGGTCTTGTCGGGATTTCCGTCCGACCAAGATTGGCGCGTGCGTGCCGCTATGGCGGAAGGTTTACGCTGGGCACCTAAGGAGGCTGCACAGTACCGATTGTTGTTGATGTTGAACGATGAAGATCAACGCGTTGTTCCGTCGGTGCTGGAATCATTAGTCGCGGTTGGCAGCGAGGACGCTGTACGTATTTTGAAAGCAAGATTAACGGCTCCTGATGTTGTCGTTCGAAAGACAGCGTTACGTTTGTTGGCCGAATTGAGGCCCGAGGGTGCCGAACAACTTTTCGCAGAGGCCTACGAGTTGGCGTTGCCGGATCCGTCATATGTTGCCAGAGTTGCAGCACTCGATGCACTTTCCCAGTTTGATGGCGAGCTAACAAGAGACGTTTTAAACAAAGCACTCGCCGATCGAGATTGGGCTGTTCGTCTCAGGGCCGATCATCATTTGGAACGACTCTCACGAGGCGTTTCTGGCGATAGGATCCGGCCTGCACCTAGCTTGCGTCAGGTGAACTATGAGTCACCTGATTTGGTTAGCCCGCGTGTATCGCCCCATGCTTACATTGAGACAGCTCACGGAACCATTGAGATCGAACTGGCCGTGATTGACGCACCCCTTGTGTCGCACAACTTCATGATTTTGGCGCGACAGGGGTTCTATGACGGATTAACTTTTCATCGCGTTATTCCCAATGACATGGTGCAGTCTGGAGACCCTCGCAGTGACAACGAAGGAGGGCCTGGCTACACAATTCGCGACGAACTGAATGGCCGGCCCTTTCTTCCGGGGACGGTAGGTATGGCTCGTGACTGGGCCGACACTGGCGGCAGTCAATTTTTTATCACATACTCGCCTCAACCTCAGTTCGATGCACGCTACACGGCGTTCGGACATGTGGTTTCGGGTATGGAGGTTCTCGGAAGAATTGAACCAGGCGATGTTATCGAGCGTGTCTTAGTCTGGGATGGTGTCCAACCGTTCGGTCAGCAATGACAGTCCAGTTTGCGACAGTAGTTCAGGCGATTCTTAAACAACTGACGATTTAACGGCTTGTTGTTTCGGCGTGATGAAGTGCCGGACAGAAAAAGAAAGGGGGGCCCATGTCGGCCCCCCTTTTCATCGCGATCAAACGCGACTAGCGCTTCTTGGCGCCCTTCTTTGCGGCCTTTTTCTTGGTGGCCTTTTTCTTGGTGGCCTTTTTCGTGGTGGCCTTTTTCGTGGTGGCCTTTTTCGTGGTGGCCTTTTTCGTGGTGGCCTTTTTCGTGGTGGCCTTTTTCTTGGTGGCCTTCTTCTTGGTGGCCTTCTTCTTTGCAGCTTTCTTCTTTGCCATGGTCGGGTTCTCCCCCCCTTCGGTTTTGGATTACGGCCCGCAGAACCTCAACGATTTGTTTCGGTGTTCCGGACCGCTGTTTCCGTGCAGATACACGGAGACCTCAAAATAATGGGGATGCCAAATTTCTTGTGGACATCCCCATTACATAGTTAAGTAGCTACGGATTTAACGTCTTTTGGCGCCTTTCTTGGCGGCCTTTTTCTTGGCGGCCTTTTTCTTGGTGGCCTTTTTCGTGGTGGCTTTTTTCTTCACTGCCTTTTTCTTGGCGGCCTTTTTCGTGGTGGCTTTTTTCTTCACTGCCTTTTTCTTGGCGGCCTTTTTCTTGCCGGCTTTTTTCTTGGTGGTTTTTTTCTTCACTGCCTTTTTCTTCGCCATTCTTCCTCCTTATGGAATGTGGCTGCTCAGCTTTGTCACCGGCACCGACGCATCACTACAGGTGGGCTGAGCCGTCCACCCTCATACAAGATGTAGATTATGGATGAGAAAAACTTGGTGTCAAGCACAATAGGGGTCAAAAGTCAAAATAATTTCTCGGGTCTCCTTGAGACTGTATCGGCTTCGGCGAAAATTTCTTTATTTCGCAGGGCTGACTTACAGGTCTTTCACGGGGACCAGCAGATGTTTCTGATATGGATTGGTAGAGACAAAAAATAATGAGCGTCAGCGCGAGGTTTCAAAGCGGTTCTTCTGGTGATGCCGCGTGCGCGCCAACTCTATCAGTCGATCGAGTAGTTCAGAGTACTCTAATCCCGTAGCCTCCCAAAGTTTGGGGTACTGACTGATGGTCGTGAATCCCGGTAGTGTGTTGACTTCGTTAAGATAGAGTTTTCCATCGGCTTGGTCGAGTAGAAAATCTACACGCGCCATACCCGCGCAACCAAGAGCTAGAAATGCCTTAACACTCAGATCACGCACTTTGTTGGAAAGTTGCGCTGACAGGTCAGCAGGAATCAGAAGCTGCGACCGACTGTCAAGATATTTCGATTCGTAATCGTAGAACTCACCAGAGGGAACGACTTCTCCCGGAACTGAAGTGAGAGGTGATTCATTTCCGAGAACTGAACATTCAATTTCACGTGCATTTACAACGGCTGCTTCGACAAGCAAGGTGTCGTCAAGTGAGTACGCGTTAGAGAGGGCGGTTCCAAGTTCCACCTTATTGGTTACTCGTGACACCCCAATGCTGGAACCCAGGTTGCTTGGTTTGACAAATACCGGGTAGCTAAAATCTTGATCGATCTTGTTTGCGATCGTATCTGGGGCGGCTTCCCATTCCGATCCCTTTACGACCACATGCGCCACGAGCGGCAGGTCGTGCGCTGAAAAAACAACCTTCGACATTGCCTTGTCCATGGCCAGCGCCGACGCGAGTACTCCTGAGCCGACGAAGGGCACGTTCGCCAACTCCAGAAGTCCTTGTAGAGTGCCATCTTCGCCGAAAGGGCCATGGATAATTGGGAAAATTATATCCAAGGACAGGCCTCGTACGACCGCGCGATCGACACTTTGACCCATGGTGGAGTTGTCACGAGAAATAGTGATAATGGTCTCATCTGAAGGGTATGTCACGAAGTGGGCCTCGCTGGGCTGGCTGGCAGCGTTTAGGCTACCTTTAGCTTCCTGGTTTTGAATGATTTCTCCCGCCGACATAGTTACTGGGATAGCATCCGCGAGTGACCATCTGCCGGTTTTGTCGACAAAGATGGGTATGGCTTCGTAGCGTTTGGGGTCAAGTTGGCTGAATATGGCAGCGGCAGAAGCGAGCGAAACCTCGTGCTCGCCTGAACGGCCACCGTAGACTACGCCGATGCGGAGGCGATCCACAGTATGCACTTTACTATACGTGACTCTGTGAACGATATTTATGGTTTTGAAGTGGCTGCTCGTGATGGCAATGCCAGATGTGGGCTCATACGTACGCCGCACGGTACAGTTGAGACCCCAGCGTTTATGTCAGTCGGCACGGCTGGTTCAATAAAATCGCTAACCCCGCGCCACCTTCAAGAACTTGCTGCCGAAATTGTTCTTGCGAACACCTACCATCTTTTCTTGCGCCCTGGCGATCAATTAATCGCCGAACTCGGCGGGTTACACCGTTTCATGGCTTGGTCGGGACCGATCCTTACGGACAGCGGTGGTTATCAGGTCTTTAGTTTGGCAGGGCGCCGTACGATTACAGAGGACGGGGTGAGTTTCCGTTCACATATTGATGGCAGCGAACATGTTTTGTCACCGAAGCTGACGACCGATATTCAGGCTCGCCTTGGAAGTGACATCGCGATGGCCTTTGACGAGTGTACGCCTTACCCAGCGACGGCTGATGAGGCAAAACTGTCGATGGAACGAACAATCCGGTGGGCTGCCAGAGCCCGAGCTCGATTCGTAAGCCTCGCCGGTGCACCCTACGGGCGAGGGACTGTTTTAACGACTCTTGGGCAGGCACAGTTTGGCATTGTTCAAGGTGGAATGTATCCAGAGTTGCGTGAAATTAGCGCTCGGGAAACAGTCTCGCTTGGATTTGACGGTTATGCCATCGGCGGTCTTAGCGTCGGTGAACCAAAGACCTTAATGTATAACGTAACGGCACGAACCACGGATTTTTTGCCTCAGGAAAGGCCGCGATATCTGATGGGCGTTGGAATGCCTGGTGATCTCGTAGAGTCGGTTGCCCGAGGGGTTGACATGTTCGATTGTGTCTTACCAACCCGAAACGCGCGTAACGGACAACTCTTCACGCAAAACGGTCCGATCACGATCAAGGCAGCTAGGTTCGCCGAAGACGAGAGGCCGCTCGATGGGGAGTGCACCTGTTACACATGCAGCAACTTTTCGCGTGCTTATCTCAGGCACCTCTTCGTTACTAGAGAGATGACTTCAGCTACGCTCAATACGATACATAATCTACACTTCTATCTTGACACTATGAACCGGATAAGGGACTCTATAAAGTTGGGTACGTTCCAGGAATTCAGGGACTCCTTCCACAAAAAGTATTCCGGCCGGTGGTAGGCGTGTTAGCCCAAAAAGCGGGTGTCAGTAACGTTTCGGTTTATTTGTGATGATTTTGCAAGAAGTCCTCGTGTTTGCCATGGCCCAGCCTACCGATCAGCGGCCGAGCCTGCTCGTGCAATTTCTACCGTTCCTGCTGATTCTCGGCATTTTTTACTTCATCATTTTGTTGCCGATGAAGCGACGGCGGAAAAAGGTTCAGGATTTCCAGAGTTCCTTGCAAGTCGGTGACAAAATCGTTACTACCAGTGGAATATATGGTTCCATCACTAAAATTCACGACAAATCGGTGCAAGTGCAGATAGCCGACAAAGTTAGGATTGAAGTATCGAGGAGTGCTGTAGGCGGGTACCAAGGTGAAGAGCCAGTCGTCCAGGAGGGGACTAGCTCTTAAGGTAGAGAAATATGCAGAAAAATTTGCAGTGGAAGTTACTCGCGATTGTGTCGATAACGGCTCTTGCTGCGTGGGCTGTTGTCCCACCGGAAGACCGAATACGTCTCGGTTTGGACTTGGAGGGCGGCGTTCACATGGTTTTGCGTGTCCAGACAGATGATGCGCTACAAATTGAGAGCGAAACCGCTGCTGAGCAACTGTCGGAACAGCTATCGCTTCAGGGAATGTCAGACGCCACGGTTATCCCAGTCGATGCGGTCACAATTCGTGTGGAAGGCATAGATTCTGTTCGGGATACGGATTTCAGACAATTGTCTGATGAACGCTTAGCTGCGTCGTATGATCGAGAACCTGGCGCTGGAGGGACGTATACGTTTCGTATGCGCGGTCCCGTCGTCTCGTCACTTCGTGAAGAAGCGGTGCGACAGGCGTTGCAGACAATAGAGCGTCGGGTAAATGAACTTGGTGTTTCTGAACCTATCGTTGCGCCACACGGCGGGATTGGTGGGGAACAAATCCTCGTGCAGCTTCCGGGGGTCTCGGACGTTGCGCGAGCCAAGGAGTTGATTCGGTCGACGGCATTACTCGAATTCAAGCTAGTTGAAGAAGGTCCTTCGCCAACACGTGATTCTTTATTGCAGGGGCGAAGTGGGGTTGTCCCACCTGATATGGAGGTCGCTACTGGTGGGGTTCCTGGTTTTGAGGGCGAGCCGCTGTTCTATCTCGTTCGTCGCGTTGCTGCGGTTACCGGACGTGATTTGAGAAACGCGCGGCCATCCTTGGATGAGTACAATCAACCCGCGGTTAGCTTTACGTTGAATCGCGAGGGGGCACGGAAGATGGGGGATTTGACGGGCCAAAATTTAGGCCGGTCCCTTGCCATCGTGCTTGATGGGCAAATTCGGTCAGCGCCAACAATTCAGGGTCGCATTACCGACAGCGGTCAAATTACTGGCGTATCGCAGCAAGAAGCTGAAGATCTTCAAATTACACTTCGTTCTGGAGCACTACCTGCGTCGCTTACTTACCTTGAAGAACGGACTGTCGGTCCTACGCTGGGAGCGGACTCCATTCGAGCTGGTGTTACAGCGTCCGTGGCCGGTCTCATCACCGTGGCGTTTTTTATGCTCGGGTATTACAAGTTGGCCGGTATTAATGCCGTAGTAGCGATTGTACTTAACTTACTAATCCTTATGGCATGCATGTCCTATGTTGATGCGGTCTTAACGCTTCCTGGTATTGCCGGCTTAATTTTGACCATCGGTATAGGAGTCGATTCCAACGTGCTTATATTTGAACGGATAAAGGAGGAGCTTCGTTCTGCACGCAGTATAAAGGCGGCTGTTGCTGCTGGTTTTGATCGAGTTCTTTTGACAATCATCGATACCCATGTCGCGTCGCTTATTGCGGCTGCATTTCTTTTCCAATTCGGTTCAGGACCGATCAAGGGATTTGCAACTACCCTCTTTTTCGGATTGGTTTCAAACGTTTTTACGGCGGTCTTTGTATCGAGGTCGCTATTTGAAACAATTCTGTCTCGTCGGCGTGTGGTGAGACTAAGTATTTAAGATGGCACTCTTCAAGACACCGAATATTGATTTCGTTCGTTTAAGACTTCCGGCACTTGGCTTGTCGGCCCTAGTGATTGTGGCCGGCCTCAGTTTGATTGTGATGCGTGGAGGCCTGCCGCTCGGAATTGATTTTTCTGGTGGTTCACTAATTATCTTGAAGTTTGACCAGCCGACGAGTGAGGGTGCGGTACGTGATGCGTTGTCTGTGATCGAAGAGAAGGTTATCCAGCAGTACGGAGAAGCTGGAGAGAACGAAATGCTCGTGCGTTTACCTATCTCTGGACCAGAGGATGGAGCGAGTTTGGAATCGGCGGCCAATGAGGTTATCAGCGCGTTGGAGCGTGGCGATCTCGGTTCATTCGAGGTGCTTGGACAGGAGTTGGTTGGTCCGGTGATTGGCCAGGAGCTCCAGCAGCGTGGCATCAATGCATTTGTATTTGCTATGGCTGGCATCCTTCTTTACATCGGTCTTCGATTTCGTTTTAGTTTTGCTGTCGGTGCGGTCGTGGCTGTCGTTCACGACATTGCCATTGCGTTGTCTCTGTTAACGTTTCTCGGCTATGAGTTGTCGCTCAATGTGGTCGCCGCGATGCTGACAATCACGGGTTATTCTGTCAACGACTCGATTGTTGTGTTTGATCGGGTCCGAGAGAATCTCCGTTCGATGCGTCGTGATGCATTTGCTCCCCTTGTTAACAGAAGTATTAACCAAACATTGGCACGGACAGTAATTACGTCTGGAACCACGAGTGCGGCTGTGCTCGCTCTTTACGTTTTCGGTGGAGAGGTTCTTGAGGGCTTTGCCTTCACGATGCTTGTCGGCGTCATTAGTGGAACCTACTCGACGATTTTTATCGCCGCCATGATCGCCATTCTGATTACCGAGCGTAAGGCGGCTAGGGGTTATCAAGGGGCCGCGTCGACAACAGCACGACAACCGGCCACAGCACAGCAGCGAACTAAGAAGCGGGCCATTCGTAGGGCGCGTGCCTCTTAGGCTTGGTTGTTCCGCGTTAGACTAGAGACGTGGCCGTCTTTTACGCCCTATTACTTGGCGTGGTCCAGGGGTTTACGGAGTTCCTTCCGATTTCGAGCTCGGCGCACTTACTACTTGCCAGAGAAATTATAGACTGGGAAGGTAGTGTTGCCCTTGGGCTTTCGTTTGACGTTGCCTGCCACGTCGGAACGCTGCTTTCAATCCTGGTCTACTTTCGGAGTGACGTTACACGGCTTGTCCAGGTTAGTCTTCGCCCGAGTGCCTGGGGTGATCGTCTCAGGCCAGAATCAGTTTTGTTTCGTGCTATTTGCTGGGGCACTGTACCGACCATCGTTATTGGTGTGGCTGCGGGAGAGTTTGTCTCTGGTTCCTTGCGCACCACCGCGGTGGTGGCGGTGACCTTAGTTCTTGGCGCTGTTGCCATGTTGGTGGTCGAACGAATTGGAAAACAGGACAGAGATGAAACGACGCTGACTGTTTGGGAGGCGCTTGCAATTGGTTGTGGACAGGCGTTGGCGCTAGTTCCAGGCGTATCACGTTCGGGTGCCATTCTGGTCATTGGTTTACTCTTGGGCTTACGTAGGCGCTCTGCCGCCAGGTTTGCTTTTCTCCTTGGTATTCCGGCGATATTTGCAGCTGGTGCTAAGACTGCGTTCGATCTTTGGGTAATTCCAGCCCCCCGACTTGACCCGCTATTGTTTGCAATAGGTATCGCATCGTCTGCCATAGTCGGTTATGTTGTGATGAAATATTTTATTGCTTATGTTTCCAAGTATTCTTTAGACGTCTTTGCCGCTTATCGTTTAGTTCTGGGGATATCGGTGGCTATTTGGTTTGTCTCGTGAGTCAGGACTGGATCTAGCTATGCAGTGGATTCGGCGCAGTTTGATTGCCGGGTTTGTTGTTATTGTGCCGCTGGTTGTCAGCGTGGCGGCATTCATTTGGCTTTTTCAGCTGGTCGACGGTGTGATGGGACCAGTTTATGACCAGTGGCTTACACGTGAGATTCCCGGACTTGGCCTGGTAACTCTGTTGTTGCTCGTTGTTCTGGTGGGAGGTCTTGCAACCAACGTTATCGGCAGTCGCATACTAAAAAGAGGTGAAGAGTATTTACTTAGGCTACCCGTTTTTAGGGCCATTTACGGTCCGGTTAAACAATTGGTCGTAGCGTTTTCGCCGGACAATCAACTGGGGTTTAAGCAGGTTGTACTTGTGGATGACTCCCACCGAGGTCTTGCACTTGGATTTCTAACCAAGGAATTCACTTTGAGGGATGGTGATGATGTGGTGCGGCATGTGGCTGTGTATGTGCCGACCAATCACATCTATTTTGGAGATATCCATATTTATCCGACCTCAAAATTATTATTTCCGGACTTGACGGTTCAGGAGGGACTGCAAATATTTTTGACCGGTGGCATGTCGATGCGAAAACAGTTACGCGTCGAACGAGATAAACTGAACGGGACTGGGCTATAACCTTGACACGGCTAAAACAGACTTGTTTACTTGCCTGGTTTTTCCTTGGTTCTATGACAGCAGAGGGGTGAATGGAGCAACAACTGTATTACGTACTTGGTTGGGGTGCGCCGGTTGTATCGGCGTTATTTGCACTGTTTTTGATTAAGCAGATCAATGGTCGCGAGGCTGGGAGTGAGAACATGCAGCGGATTGCAGCGCTTATACGAAGCGGTGCAATGGCCTTTTTGAAGACAGAATATTCTGTGATTGCTGTATTTGTGGTCATCATGTTTGTTGTGCTTACGTTTTTCGTTGACCAATTGACTGGGATTTCATTTCTTGTCGGTGCGGGGCTGTCGGCGACAGCTGGTTGGATCGGCATGCGCACGGCTACCGGGGCAGCGGTCAGGACGACCCATGCGGCCACGGAGAGCCTGTCCAGTGCGCTTAACGTTGCATTTTCGAGCGGCGCTGTAATGGGGTTAACTGTGGTTGCCCTCGGCACGTTTGGAATTTCGATGCTCTACTTTTTGTTCGGCGGTCTGAGCGGTGCGGGTGAAAGTGCCATTGATTCACTGTTCGGATTTTCTCTTGGGGCCTCGTCGATTGCACTATTTGCTAGGGTTGGGGGCGGGATTTACACCAAGGCGGCTGACGTTGCTGGCGATTTGTCAGGCAAAGTGGAGGCTGGCATTCCTGAGGACGACCCACGAAATCCAGCAACTATAGCGGACAACGTCGGAGATAACGTCGGGGACGTAGCGGGGATGGGCGCCGATCTGTTTGAATCATACGTCGGTAGTATCATATCGGCCGTGGCTTTAGCCTGGGCGCTCGGTGCGCCGGCGGCGGCGGCACTTTGGGGTACGGATGAAGTGGCATTCGGTGCCGTCCAGCAGAATTTAGTTATTTTTCCGATACTGCTTTCTGGAGCAGGTATTCTTTCATCTATTCTAGGGACCTTTGTTGTCAAAACCGATGATGAGAGCAAGATTGGAAGTGCTCTTCACCGAGGCTTACTCGTTGCTTCGGCTCTTGTTTGTTTAGCTGCCGGTGGGCTGATTTTCATCTTGGGGCTACCCATGGCGGTTCTTGGCTGCGTGGTTACCGGTATTGTGGCGGGTGTCGCGATTGGTCAGATTACCGAGTACTACACGGGAAAGGACCAGGCGCCAGTCCGCAAGATCGCTCAACAGTCAGAAACCGGTCCTGCGACGAATATTATCTCCGGGCTTGGTGTTGGGATGATGTCCTGTGCCCTTCCTATTGTCGTTATCTGCCTCGCTATTTACTCTAGTTATTCCCTCGCGGCGCTTTATGGAATTGCTATTGCTGCAGTTGGCATGTTGTCTACGTTGGGAATCAGCCTTGGCGTCGACGCGTACGGCCCAGTTGCCGATAACGCTGGGGGAATAGCCGAAATGAGCGGATGTGAAGCGTACGTTCGGGAGCGGACCGATGCGCTTGATGCTGTTGGCAATACCACCGCGGCCATGGGCAAGGGTTTTGCTATTGGCTCGGCTGCGCTGACCGCGCTGGCACTTTTCAGTACTTTTCGTGCTGAAGCTGATTCTGCAGTCAGTGCGGCGCAGGCGAACGGTGTGGTTTTTGACGCTAATTACCTCAACCTTCAACTTGATAACCCGAACGTACTGCTTGGGATGTTGCTGGGAGGCATGTTGCCATTCCTTTTTTCCGCGCTGACGATGAATGCGGTCGGGCGTTCTGCGAACGATATGATCGAGGAGGTTCGACGCCAGTTTAGGGAGATTCCTGGCTTACTAGAAGGAAAAGCGGAGCCTGATTCTGCGCGTTGCGTCGAAATTTCTACGAAATCGGCCATTCGAGAGATGATCGTGCCCGGTTTGATCGCGGTCTTAGCTCCGCTAGTCGCGGGATTTCTATTGGGAATTTCTGGACTCGGTGGACTCCTAGTCGGCTCCTTGGTTACAGGTGTTTTGATGGCTTTGATGATGGCTAATGCTGGTGGCGCTTGGGATAATGCGAAGAAATACATCGAGGAGGGGCATCATGGCGGGAAGGGGTCTGAGTCCCACAAGGCGGCCGTCATTGGTGATACCGTTGGCGATCC
>Ga0310121_10000436_pt1 | contig 45753 bp, 46 predicted proteins | sample CB27_Tmax_986_MG_FD_203504 | JGI IMG/M metagenome (GOLD analysis project Ga0310121, IMG submission 203504) | Marine microbial communities from Western Arctic Ocean, Canada - CB27_Tmax_986 | ecosystem: Environmental > Aquatic > Marine > Oceanic | place: Canada: Western Arctic Ocean | collected... | reverse complement strand
TGCAGGGCCTTCCCTTCCCTAAGCGTCCCCGGCAGGAATCGAACCTGCGACCTACTGCTTAGGAGGCAGTCGCTCTATCCAACTGAGCTACGGGGACAAAGTGTTACACTACAACGTGTTACGACAATGGGCGTTTAGTGCCCCTGCCGCACTGTGCCAAGAACTGTTGCGTTCTCTGCTTTGCGTGGTCATTCTAAAAAGATAGCAGGCGAAGCCGCGCTCGGAAGGAGTCGCACCCTTGGCCAGGAAGACGAACAGAAACAACCTCGGTGCTCACGTCTACTGGAGGAACCACCGTGCTTATGGCGATTTCCGTGAGTACGCGGATGTCGGGGGCGGAAGAGAGGCCCTTGCGCTTCCGGGTTCGACGTGTGGCACGAAGGACTCGACGGTTGCCCAGGCACTCTTCGCGGCTCGACTGACGGAACTTCAGGAGGCCCGAGTCGGACGGGTCGGCGTCTCGAGGCGCTCGACCACTCTCGCCGAGTTGGTGCGAGACCATCTCATCAAGAAGGTGAAGGTGGGCTCAACGTCACGCACTCACATGAACGATCTGGAGCACCGCTTGGGCGTGGCAGTGGACTTCTTCGGTGCAGGTCGAGATCCCCGAACCATTTAACCGACCGAGGTGGGGGATTGGGCAGACTCACTCTCCGCCGAAGGCACTCGGAAGCCAGGTACGGTTCGGCATTACCTCAATGCGCTCTCGGGTCTATATGGGCGTGCTCAGGAGGGCCTGTACGTCGATCCGGGCTACAACCCCGTCTCAATGCTTCAGGAAAAGCCCACGGGCCACCGCAAATCCGAGGCGGCCTTCTTCGAGGTCGCGGACGCAGCCCTTCTTCTCGAGGCCGCCCGCGTGCTCGAGGCACAAGAACGTTTGAACGCCACCCCCGGACTGTACACGATCATTGCTACGTTCCTGCTCACGGGGGGACGAGCGTCAGAGGTGCTCGGCCTGGACGTGGAGGACGTGAGCTTTGACCAGGCATTGGTACGCTTTTGCCCCAACCGCCATCGCGGCCTCAAGACGAGCACGAGCCACCGGACGGTCCCCCTCTGGCCCCAACTCCATGAAGCCCTCCAAAGAGTGGATGTATGCTGGGGAGGCCCCGCGCACTGCGGGGTTCCTATTCCCTTCCGCGATCGGCGGCATGGTTGGTGACATGCGGAAGAGCCTGGACTCGATGGGAGAACTCACCGGTTTCGCCGCCGGTGAGGTTCGGACCCGCCGCTTCCGCCACACGTACTGCTCGGCACGCCTCCAGACGGTGAATCGGATTCGTCTGTCCTCACACAAAAGGACCGATGTTCAGCCAATCAACACGTCGGTGTTCATCGACTCGCGGTGTACGCGCGCCTCGGATCGACTATTCAAATATACGGCTGCCCCCGGAAAATGGTAAACAAATGTATTTCAGCGCTAGAAAATGACGTCGACCAGTACGAAGCCCAAAACGAGCAATAGCCCGAAAATCCAGGAGAGGAGATTGAAATGGCGGTCGATGAACAAACGTATCGACTCCCCGTAACGGTAGATCAGGCCTGCCATTACAAAGAAGCGGAGTCCGCGACTCAGGGTGCTGGCCAGCACGAAGACGGGAAAGTTGATTGAGAAGACACCGGCAGAAATGGTGAACACCTTATATGGAATCGGTGTCAACCCAGCTAGAAAAATTGCCCAAAAGTCCCACCGATCGTAGAGCCCCTGTACCGTGGCGAACGCCCCAGGAGTCACGCCCGGTACGTACTCGAAGAAGAAGCCGGACGCCGACCCCCACACGACGGCGCCAATGCCGTAACCGAGCATCCCGCCTAACACGGACCCGGCCGTCGCGACCGTCGCAAAACGAAGCGCTCGGCCGCCGGCGCCTAGACAAAGCGCGATGAGGAGCGGATCGGGTGGAATGGGGAAAACCGATGACTCCACGAAGGCGAGGAGGGCCAACGCCTGGAGGCCATACGGCGTATCCGCCCAATGCAGAACCCAGTCGTACAATCGGCGTACCCATCCCGGCCCCCTAATGGGACGGGCGGCGGCGAGGTCCTCCGAAGCGTGTTCGGTCATGTGGCTTCTCCCGTCGCCTCGGAAGCCCACGCGAAGCGCCCGAGGAGGGGTACGAAGGTGCATTCTCCGTGAATGATTTCCTCGTGAATTTCACCATCCTCGCGACGGACCAGTACCAATTTCTGGCGCTCCCGAGTTCCCACCGGGATGAGCATGCACCCGCCCTCTGCCAGCTGGTCGATGAACGCCGGCGGGACGGAGGGAGATGCGGCTGAGACCACGATGACGTCGAACGGGGCGTACTTCCGCCAACCGATCGTGCCATCCCCCACCATCAACGCCACGTTCTTGACGCCGAGATGGTCCAGCGCGGCGCGCGCACGCACGGAGAGTTCTCGGATGCGTTCGATCGAGTAGACGCGGTCCGCCGTGAGAGCCAACAGGCCCGTGAGAAAGCCGCTTCCAGTCCCGATTTCCAGCACCGTGTCGTCGGACTTGATGTCGAGGACCGAGAGGTAAAGGGCCTGAAGCGAGGGCTGGGACGCCGTTTGGCCGTATCCGATCGGGATCGGAGCATCCTCGTAGGCCCGCGGCCACACGCCCTCGGGCAGAAAGAGATGCCGTGGGACGTGATCGAACAGCTGAAGGATCGCCAGGTCGTCGATCCCCCGTCCCCGGATCTGCTCAATGAGCTGGCGCCGGTATCCGGCGAAACTGCGTTCGTCTAGAGGGTCAACCGCCATCCGCGGATCTCCTCGAGAAGCTTGTGGTTGGTGAGATCGAGGTGGAGCGGGGTGACCGACACGTACCCCTCCCGGATGGCAGTGAAGTCAGAATCTTCGGCCACCGTCCAGATGACCTCTCCCCCCCCGATCCAATAGTAATCCCGGCCCGACGGGTCGATGGCCTTCGTCAAGCTGTCGCTGTATCTCCGTTTACCGAGCGAGGTGATTCGCACGCCCTTGACCTTCGCCGGGTCGATCGGAGGGAGGTTGACGTTGAAAAGAGTATCGGCTGGAAAGTCGTCTTTTCCCATGATGCCCCGGAGCACGGAGGCGACGACGTCCTCCCAGGCGCCCAGGTCCTCGAATGCGTCTCCCGCATAGGAGAACGCGATCGCAGGGATGCCGATCACAGTGGCCTCCATCGCCCCCGCTACTGTGCCCGAATAGAGAACGTCCTCCCCCATATTAGCCCCGTGGTTGATCCCCGAGAAGCAGTAGTCCGGGCGCCCGTCCATGAATTCGTTGATCGCGAGGATGACACAGTCCGTAGGCGTTCCGTCCACGACGAAGGCTCCGTCCGCGGAACGGCGCGCGCGCAGCGGATGATGGAGCGTGAGCGAGTTGCTGGTGGCGCTCTGTTCCCGATCCGGAGCCACGACCGTAACCGAACCAAGCCCCCGGGCGGCAGCGGCGAGGACTCCGATTCCCACCGCCAAGTATCCGTCGTCGTTGGTGCAGAGAATCTGCATCAGGAATTCATACGACTGGGCGGCGCGGCCAGTACCTCCTTCACTTGTAGCAACTCCTGCTTCAGCCCTTCTAGGAAATCCCTATTCACTGCGTCTCTTCTGACCTCGGCGATTTCACCACCCTTCCGCATGTCCAGGAGCCGTTGCTGAGCGCCATCGATCGTGAACTTTCTCTCGTAAAGGAGGTGCTTCACGAGAAGGATCAGCTCAATCTCTTTCGGGCGATAGACCCTATTGCCAGCCCGGTTCTTCGTAGGGTGAAGGAGCTCGAACTGGGTCTCCCAATACCGTAAGACGTGTGGCTTTAAACCGGTCAGATCGCAGACCTCACCGATCGAGTAGTATGCCCTTTTTGCGATGGGTTCGTCCGTGTCCATGCTTATCAATCCCCTCTGCGTCAAATCTGCTCTGCGTATTCAATCCTTAAGGTATTCGGTAAGGTATTCGGTCCTCAAAATATTCAGTCCTCAAAAGGAGTCTTCAGGCCTGGGATCTCTCTCCATGAGGTTCTTGACCGCCTGTCCCGGATCGGTGCCCAGGGTCAATATTCCGAACACCTCTTCAGCGATTGGCATTTCTACCCCATACCGGGCAGCGAGATCGTGCACAGCCGTCGTGGTCGCGACCCCCTCGGCCACAGCCGACATTCCACTGAGGATGTTCTCGAGCGTCTCTCCCTGACCGAGACGATAGCCGACGGTGCGGTTTCGGCTCAAAGTCCCGGTGCAAGTGAGGACGAGGTCACCCATGCCCGCGAGGCCTGAAAACGTAGAGGCCTGTGCACCCATGGCAACGCCGAGGCGGCGTATCTCCGCGAGGCCGCGGGTGACGAGCGCGGCGAGGGTGTTATGGCCACACCTGAGGCCGGCCACGACGCCTGCCCCGAGCGCGATTACGTTCTTCAAGGCTCCGCCTAGCTCCACGCCAATGACGTCGTCCCCGGTGTACACACGGAAGTTTTCCGTTTTAAACAAATCTTGCGCCGCCAACGCGGCATCCGCGTGTTCGCTCGCTGCAACCACCGCGGTCGGAACTTGCTGGGCTACTTCTAGGGCGAAACTGGGTCCCGAAAGCACCGTGAATCCGTCGAACTGTTCCGGGCTCAGCACTTCGGCCAAGACCTCGTCCATTCGGCGAAGCGTCGTGAGCTCGAGGCCCTTCGAGGCGCTGATGACCAGGGCGTCATCCTGGATATGCCGGGCCGCTTCCGCCATCACGACTCCCACGACCTGCGCGGGGCTCACCGATACGACGATTTTGGCTCCTTGAACCGCCGTCGCGAGATCCGCTGTGCTTCGCAGATTCTCAGGAAGGTCGATGCCGGGTAAGTACGTCGTGTTCTCCCTGCCCAGGGTTATCTGCTCCGCCACGTTGGGCTCGAAGGCCCACAGGCACGTGTCGTGTCCCTTCTTCGCAAGAACGGCGGAAAGTGCCGTTCCCCAGCTCCCCGCACCGACGACCGCGACGCGTGTCACGCTCAGTCTTCGCCCCGCTCAGGACCACCTACGGGTCCACGTTCAGGACCACGCCCGGCACCCGGCTCCCGACCAGGTTCGCGAGCGGGATCCGCCGTACCTCTCCGGAAGGAGCCCTCTTCCCCTCGCAGGAGGCGCCCGATATTCGACCGGTGGGACCAGACCACGAACAGAGTGATGGCTCCCGAGAACCAAACCAGGGGGCTTCCCTCACGCCCAGGCAGCAGATAAACGGCCACGGGCAGAGTCACAGCGGCGCTCAGCGAGGCCGCCGATACGATGCGTGTGACCGAGACGACGCCGAGCCATACGCCGAGGCACACGGCCACCGCGACGGGAGCGAGGCTGAGGAGAACGCCGGCGCTCGTCGCGATCCCCTTCCCTCCCTTGAACCTCACCCAGAAGGAAAAAACGTGTCCCAGGACCGCCGCCCCACCGTAGGCCAGAGCCCAGGTCGAAGGGGACGTTGAGGACTGGATCTGCGGAAAATACCAGACCGGGAGCCATCCCTTCCCGATGTCGACCAGCGTCACCGAAAGCGCCGCTTTCCACCCGAGCACCCGGAAGGTGTTGGTGCCTCCGAGATTTCCACTTCCCTGCGTGCGCAGATCGACTCCGTACACGACTCTCGGCAGCCAAAAGCTCGTCGGCGTCGCGCCGGCACCGTAGGCCAGAGCCAAGAGCACGAAGGGGCTCATGTGGATCAGTTCTCCTTGAAGCGAATCCGGACGGGACTCCCGACGAATCCCCAACGTTCGCGGAGGCTGTTGTGGACGTAGCGAATGTAGTGATCGGGCAGGGCCTTCGGGAGATTGGCGAAGAAGAGGAACGTAGGGGGCCCGGTGGATATCTGAGTGCCGTACCGGAGTTTCACTCGGCGACCCCTGCTGTGGGGGGGGGGTTGGTGCCGCAGGAGCGCTTCGAGTGCCTGATTGACCTCGGCCGTCGGGATGCGTTCGTTCCGCACATCCTGAACTTCCAGGATCTGGTCGAGGCACTTTCGGACGCGCTGGCCCGACAGGGCCGATGTGAACACGACGGGCACCCACTTGAGGAACGGAGCCCGCAGGCGGATGTCCTTTTTGAATTGAGCCGCCGTCATGTGATCCTTTTCGACCAGATCCCATTTGTTGGCGACAAGAATGACGCCGGCGCCCGCTTCCCAAGCCTGCTCCACCACCCTGAGGTCCTGGATGTGGATCGGCTCCGTGGCATCGACGAGGACGAGGCACACGTCGGCCCCTCTGACGACTTTGGCCGTTCGGAGGGCCGAATAATATTCGAGGGAGTCCTTCACCTTGGACTGACGGCGTAACCCGGCTGTGTCCACGAAAACGAGTGTTCTGTCGTGATACTGCATTCGGCTGTCCACCGGATCCCGAGTGGTCCCGGCGACTTCACTGACCACCGCACGCTCCTCGCCGAAGAGCCGGTTCACGAAACTCGATTTGCCCACGTTGGGTTTGCCGACGACCGCGACCCGGATCACACCCTCTTCCTCCCCGTGGGTGCCCTCGCGCTCGGGAAGCTCGGCCACGATGGCATCAAGCAAGTCGCCTGAGCCCTTTCCCGAGATGGCACTCACAGGCAAGGGCTCGCCCATCCCCAGGCTCCAGAAATCCAGGTGTCCAGTGTCGTCCGGGAAGTTGTCCATCTTGTTCACGACGAGCAGCACCTGCGGGCCACTCTTCCGGAGGATGTCCGCCAAGCGCTCGTCGAGCGGGTGAACCCCGGCCTTACCGTCCACGAGAAAGAGGATAACATCCGCTTCCTGGACGGCGGCATACGCCTGCTCCCGGATCGCCCGGTCCAACGGTTCATCGCTTCCCTCGATGATTCCACCAGTATCGACCAGGAAAAAATGGCGTCCTGCCCAATCGGCCTTCGCGAAGTTTCGATCACGGGTGACCCCGGGGCGGTCGTCGACGATGGCCACCCGCCCGCCGACAACCCGGTTGAAAAACGTGGATTTACCCACGTTGGGACGGCCCACGACGGCCACGACCGGAACCCCCTTAGCTTGCCCAGCCGTCCCGCTCTTACTCACCGCTCATCTCGTCCTCGGCGCTCCCACACTCTTGAGGCACTCAGTGATCTGGTAGCCGGTCGCGACCGTAGCGGGAGACAAGGCAGCCGTCAGGTCGCTCAACGGCATGCTGTCGATGAACAGCCCGTCCGCGTTGACCGCCTCGGCGGGAAGCATGAGCAGTTCGTCAGCCGCCGCCTCACCCAAGCTCGCCTGGATATCGCGACCAGCGAGGAGGCCCGCGACGGTCACGCTTTCTCCGTAGAAGTCGTTCACGACCGTGACCACGTCTACCTGGGTATGGGTGGCCTCGGCGAGCCGATCCGCCCTTTCCTGGAAGAAAGGTGTCATAGAGCGCCCCGTGACGAGTCGAACCCGCCGGTACGGGAGCTCAGGAACGCCGTCCAACCCCTCCTCGAACTGGCGCATAAAACCATTGAGGGCTCCCACGCCGTTTTCCGTTAGGGCGCCCTCGTCGTAGTACGCGTCCGGTGGAAGGTCCTGCTGGGCGATCAGATAAAGCTCATCCGCGGAGTAACACCACCCCACGCCGCGGTCCCGTATCGCCGTCTCACGGAATCGGTCCACCTGCTCAATGGCCTCCCGGGCCTCGTCCTTCGTGAGCGGGCGGACGGGACGCCCGAGGTTGTACTTCGTGAGTCCAACGGGCACGACCGAGAGCGACAGCACGCCTTTACCTAGGCCGTGAAGATCCCTCATGGTGCGTTCCAGATGCGCCCCATCGTTCCACCCCGGACAAAGCACCACTTGCGTGTGAACGTCCAGACCGTTGTCGGTCAGGTAGCGGAGCTGGTCCATGATCAGGCCCGCGCGGTCGTTGACCAACAGTCGGATTCGGACCTCAGGCTCCGTGGCGTGGACGCTCACATAGAGCGGACTGATGCGCTGCTCCACCAGGCGCTCCATCCCTCTCGGCCCCAGGTTCGTGAGCGTCACATAACTTCCGTACGTGAAGGAGAGACGAAAGTCGTCGTCGCGCAGCCAAAGGCTCTCCCGGACGTCCTGCGGGTTGCCATCGATGAAACAGAAGACGCACTTGTTCCCGCACTCCCGAATCGTGTCGGGGGCCGGAATAATCCCTATGGATTCGCCCGCCTCTCGTTCGATGTCGTAAAGCGCCGGTTGACCCTCAGCGTCCACGGTCTCCAGTTCGAGCTTCGTGTCGGCCAGGAGGAAGGTGAGGTCGATGCCATCCCGAACCCGCTGGCCGTTGATGCGTATAATCCGCGTACCGATCTCCAGGTGGAGATCTTCGGCGACACTGCCGGATTCAATTTCGGCTATTCGTACCAAGGGACGCACCGTGGAGCAATGGGGAGGAGCGAAGATATAGGAATTTCGCCGCTATGGTTGAATTTTTGTAGAAGGCGGTGAAAGTTACCAGCCGTCCGAATGAATCCTTTAGCCGAATCCATGTAGAGGGTCGTATCAAGATGAAGCTTATCCGAAACGTGACCGCCCCGTGCTCGGGATGGACAGCTTTGGCGTGCCTGGCCGTTCTCACGCTTGGTGCGTGCGATCAGGTGGATCAGATTCAGAATGTACTTCGTGACCAGACCCCTCACGAAGCCTACATGGAATCTTTGCGTGCGGTGAAGCTTGCGGAGACGGCCCTCGGTACGCAGTGGGCCAGCGCTGCCGTGCGATCTCTGAAGGACGCTCCGATCATCACGCTTCCGTTCAAGGAGGAGGGCTTCCTATTCGCAGAGACCCCTGAGGCTCGTAGCTATCGCGTCGAACTGAGGCGCGGTCAGCGGCTTTCCATCGACGCGGACCTTGAGGGGGTGGATCCATTCCGGATGTTCATCGACGTGTACCGGATACCGGACGATGCCTCCAGCGATCCTCTTCCTGTCCTGTCCTCCGGGTCCCTAACCGAGGCTCTCGAGTACGTCTCCACGCGGCGAGCCGAATACGTCGTGCGGCTACAACCCGAGCTCCTCCACGGGGGCCGGTATCGGATCGAGCTTCGCGTGGACGCGTCAATCTCTTTCCCCGTGGCCGAGCGAGACACCAGAGCCGTGTTGAGCTTCTTCGGTGACTCTCGGGACGGTGGCAGCCGAGATCATCACGGTGTGGACATCTTCGCGCCCCGCGGGACTCCGGTCCTGTCGGCGACCGATGGCCGGGTTTACAGGGTCGAGAACACACCGGTCGGCGGGAAAGTGGTCTGGGTACGAGATTCGGACCGGATCACCCGGACCTACTACGCCCACCTCGACAGTCAAGTCGCGAGAACCGGAATGGAGGTCGAGCGCGGAACCCTCTTGGGATTCGTCGGCAACACGGGCAATGCTCGCACGACGCCGCCCCATCTCCATTTCGGCGTCTACCGCAGCCGGCAGGGCCCAGTCGATCCGTACTACTATCTTTTGCAACCGTCTCAGCTGCTCCCGGATCCGTCCGCGCCGCTGGAGTACGTCGGGGACTGGACCCGAACGGTCAACAGCGGAATTCGTCTGAGAGAGGGCCCCAGCACCCGCGCGGGGGTCGTGGGTGAACTCGAGGAGTCCACGCCACTTCGTGTCCTGGCCGCCTCGGGGTCCTGGTACCGCGTCAGGCTTCCCAATGGTCGAGACGGTTTCATTGCCGCTCGATTGACGGAGGCGGTCGTTCAGCCCCTCCGAAACCAGTTTGTCCAGAACACGTCCGCGTTGTTCAGTTCTCCGAGCCCTGGTTCGCCAGTGATGGAAGACGTCGAGGCCGGAACAGATGTCGCCGTGCTGGGCAACTACGAGGGGTACCTCTATGTTCAATCGCCGGACGGTCACACGGGCTGGATGGCTGGAGACACCGACCTTTAGAGCGTCCCGGTCCCATGTCTAAACTAAACCGCGTTCTGACGCTGGCCGCCCGCCCCATCGGATTCCCCAAGGAATCAGATTTCAATCTGATTGAGGAGCCCGCGCCGACCCCCGGAGACGGCCAATTCCTGATCAAGACTCGATTCGTCAGCGTCGACCCCTACATGCGCGGCCGCATGAACGCTGAGCGCAGCTACGCCGATCCCTTCGAGGTCGGCAAGCCGATATCCGGCGGCTCGGTGGGCGAGATCATCGAGTCGAACAACAACCGGTTCAAAGTCGGCGACTTCGTGCACGGCATGTGGGGCTGGCAGGATTATGCCGTGAGCAATGGCGGCGACGTCTATCCCGTCGACTCGGACCTCGCACCCATTCAGACCTCTATCGGCGTACTGGGGATGCCGGGCATGACGGCGTATTTCGGGTTTCTCGAAATCTGCAAGCCGAAGCCCGGCGACACCGCCTTCATCTCCGGCGCGGCGGGGGCGGTGGGACAACTCGTGGGCCAGATTGCCAAGATCAAAGGCTGCAGTCCCGTCGTCGGAAGCTGTGGTTCGGACGAGAAGGTTGAATTTCTCATCAAGGACTGCGGATACGACGCCGCCTTCAATTACAAGACCGACACTGACTACCCAGCGAAAATACGCGAATTCTTTCCCAACGGCGTCGATTGTTATTTCGACAACGTCGGCGGGGGGCTCACGGACGCCGTATTCGCCAACTTGGCGCAGTTCGCTCAGGTCAGCATCTGCGGTATGATCTCGCAATACAACCTCGAAAAACCTGAGATGGGCCCGCGCGCTTCCTACGGGGCCCTGTTGGTCCGCGAGGCATCGGTCCGAGGCTTCCTCGTCCCACAGTTCGGCGCCCAGTTCCCGCAGGGCATCTGGCAAATGGCCGAATGGATCAAAGAAGGTAGGATCACCTACCGCGAGGACATTGTGGAGGGCCTTGAGAACACGCCCAGGGCCTTCATCCGAATGCTTAACGGTGAAAACAGGGGCAAACAGCTGATCAAGGTTTCTTAGTCGACTACGAACCTGAGGTGGATGCCGTGATCCGTCCGAGAAAAGACCGTCGTTGCATTGGCGGTTTCATGGGCGCGCTGCTCTGCCTGTTGGCGGCCTGTGTCCCGCAAGACACTGCGGACGTGGCGGCCACCCCCGACCCCGACGCGTTGAATCGGTCGCTCATGGAGGCCGATCGGGCGTTCAACTGAGCGACTCAGGAAAGTGGTGCGGATGGTTGCGTATCCTTCTTCGATGCCGACGGCGCGATGATCCTACAGAGCGTCGGCGAGATCAGCGGATTGGACGCCATAGGTTCGACGCTGGGTGACGTGTTCCGGTCCCCCAGCGTGTCACTGACATGGGAGCCGGTCCGGGCGCACGCCTCCGACGATGGCACGCTGGGCCCCACGGTGGGCGACTACGAGTCCACGAGTGTGGGCGCGAACGGTGAGCGCGCGGTCGGCCACGGGCTCTATGTGAGCATCTGGCGGAAGCAGTCCGACGGTTCCTGGAAAGTGATGATGGACCTCGGGAATCCCAAGGGGTGACCCGTCAGCGGACAGTCCTGTTAGATTGCGGACATGGACCTGACACGTGATGAGCAAATCGTCGTCCGCCGTGCGGTGGCGGCCTACCATAAGGCAAAGAAGGGGTACAAGGGGATGTTCGGGTGCACCACGGCCGACCAGGTTCTCGAAGAATTGGGGCCGTCGCCTGTCCGCTGGGTTCAACTGGCCGCCTTCGTGATCGAAACGGCAGAAGGACCAGGAAAATACCCAGCGAAAAGCCCGGCAAGGCTCTAAGTCCTTACCGGGATTTCTTTTTCGTCAAAGCGGGCGACCGGACTCGAACCGGCGACCCTCAGCTTGGGAAGCTGATGCTCTACCAACTGAGCTACGCCCGCTGAGTCTCCGACCGCTAGTCCAGGAACTCGTAGCCATACCCCAACACTTCCTGGTCCGCCCCGAACTCAACCTGAAACTGATGGGCTACCTCAGGGTCCGATAGCGTAATTTCGGTATCCTCGGTGCCGAGAGGATTTCCGTCGTTGTCGTAAAAGGTGAAGCGCAGGGTGATGGCCGTCCCCGGCGGCAACGTCTTGTTGACGGCCATGCCCGCAACGGTGGAACCATTGCTCATTGGCTGGACCTGGAGATTGTCGGTCACGAATGGCAATTCCCGCATGATGTCGAGTAGGTCGACAGCATCCGCTTGTCGTCCCATCTGAACCAGCGCCCGGATATGCATCTGGTAGCCGTATTCGTTGTGGGGATCCAGCTCTAGGAGTCTCTCCGAATAAGGGATCTGGGCCTCGTGGCTCTCCAGAACATTGAGGGTCTGGACCAGATTTTGGAGCGCATCCCTGTACATGGGGACGCGTTCGATGGCCTTCTCGAACCCGATGATAGCCTGGTCCAACTGATCGGCCGTGTACAGTGACACACCGGCGTTGAAGTAATCGAGCGGGGCTCCATCTTCACGGGCTAGGATCTCATCGAAGATCCCAAGCGCGTTATCCGCTTGGCCAGAGGCGACGAGCGCCATGGCCAGGGAACTCCGTGCGTCCGCGTCGTCCGGAAAGCGCTCGAGTAAGGTCTGGTAGACCGTGACGGCTTCGTCGGAACGCTCAGCCCTCTGGAGGACTCTCCCGAGGTTGGTATGGGCCATCAGCCAGAACTGTGTATCCCACTGCTCACGGGTCTGCTCGTCTCCGGCGTCGGCGTCGGGGGATTCGATTACGGCGACGGCATTGTTCCATGCCTCGATGCTCGCTTCCAGGTCCCCGAGACCGGCGGTCTGGGCTCCAACATTCAAATAGGCTTCGGGACGCTTGTCGAATACCATGTTCGCGAGGTTGAATAACTCTATAGCCCCTTCGGGATCCTGCGCTTCCAAACTTGCCGACGCATCGTTATAGGCTTCGAGCCATGAGTTGAAGCGGTATGCGTTGGTCCCGAATTCTTGGTCCGCATAGTCCGGGTACAAGGCCTCAGCGTAGTCGAACGCACTGTCCGCCGCCAAGTAGTTGGCGAGCCCTGTATGAACGATTCCCAGATGGAGGTAAGCCTCGGGATTGTTGTCTTCATTTGTGAGCCCATCCAAGATTTCCTGGAGCGCCTCTAGGTACGACTGTCTTTGGAGTTCCTCGTCCTCCTCCCCCTCTGCTTCTTGGATTGCCATGGCAGAGAGCGCGGTATATCGACTCACTCGTGGTTCTTGTGTCTCGATATTATCGGAAGCGAGGTCGTTCGTAACACCTCGGAGATAGAGATCGAACGGATCGACGTTACGAATCTCCCACTCGATCTCGTCGCCCGGTCGGACCGAAACGAAGGATTCGGGGCGGTCCCCGCCGACCCTCTCCGCCCGCTGGCCTTGCTGCTGCGTTTGCACCGCTAACGTGAGCTCCTGGCCCCTGATGTCGACGGTGAAATTCCTGGTCTGGTTTCCATTCAAATCTCCGAGCCGAAGCGTCGGTCCGCCCTCCCACATCGCGAACACCTGCATGGCGTTTGACGTCTGGTTCCTGACGTTCACCTCCACCTCCTCATCCTGCGCAACAGCGGAGAGGGGTATCAATAAAACGCCAAGCGCGACGAGGACCAATCTTTTACCGACGTGCATCCGATTTTCTCCTGAAACGTGTGTATACCGACCGCGAACAAGCTCAATTCACCGCGACGAAGCTACGATTGGAACGATAATATTCTAACATACAGTAAAACGATCGCCAGGTTCACCGCATTTCGAACTTTCTCAGTGTGGTGGGACAAGACGCTGGCCATCAATCCCCCAGGTAAGTGAGTATTCGCACTGCAAGCGTCTCGCTGATTCCGGGAAGTCGTGCTACTTCCTGCGCCGTAGCCCCCCGCACGCCACGCACCGATCCGAAGCGCGAGAGCAGGAGCTTTTGCCGTTCCGGGCCGATTCCGGGGATTTGGCCGAGATCACTTCGCAGGGTTCGCTTGCTCCTCAATTTGCGATTGTAGGAGACGGCAAATCGGTGAGCTTCGTCGCGGAGTCTCTGGAGGAGGTGGAGAGCGGGATTCTTTCGTCTGAGGAGGATGGGATCGGATCGATCGGGGCGAAAGATGGCCTCTTCACGTTTGGCCAAGGCCGCCAGGGCGACATCAGTCACGCCCAGCTCCTCGAGTGCGCTCCGGGCGGCACTGAGTTGACCCTTTCCGCCGTCTACCACGAGAAGGTCGGGGATGGGCCGTTGCTCATCTACCCTGCGCCGAAAGTATCTGGAAACGACTTCCGCCATGGAGCGGTAGTCGTCGTTCCCCCACTCTCCTTTGACACGCATATGCCGGTACTCGCTCTTCTTGGGAGCGCCATTCTCGAATATGATCGCGCTTCCCACGGTCTCGGATCCCTGATGATGGCTGATATCGACACATACGATGAGGCGGGGGACGATTTTCAGATCGAGCCGGTCCCGAAGATCGTAGAGCACGCTGTCGGCCCGGTCTTCGACCTGCTCCAGCGCAGTGAGGCGATCCTCGAGGGCGTGGCGCGCATTGTCGGCTGCGAGTTCCGACAGGCGTGCTTTCGTCCCCTTTTTCGGAGCATACACCCGGAGCTTTCTCCCCGCCTCATCGGACAGAACCTCCTCGACCAACTCTCTGTCGTCGAATTCCGCAGGGATCAAAATCTCCCGGGGGAGTTGCGACCCTCGGCGGGTCCCTCGCGGCCCACTGCTCAAGTAGTACCGGGACGCAAACGTGGTGATCAAGGAGGCATCGGATTCGTCACCGACGTCCGCGAACCTCTGTGTATCTCGGCCCAGGAGTACTCCCGATCTGATTTTCAGGACGACGGTGACGGCCAGGTCACCGTCACGGGCCAGGCCCACGACATCGTAGTCCCCTCCCCTGAGCCGCTCCACACGCTGCTGATGTGCCAGGGCGTCGAGCCCGCACAGGACGTCGTGAAGACGGCCCGCCCGCTCGAATTCCAACCCGTCCGAAGCTTCCTGCATGAGGTCCGCGACCCGACTGCGCACACCCTCAGTGTCACCGTCCAGAATCTTGAGGATTTCCCCAATCATCTCCCCGTACGAGGTTTGATCCTGTAGACCCACGCACGGGGCCAGGCATCTCCCGATGTGGTAATCCAGGCAGGCACGTTCTGGCGCCTCCCTTGGGAGATCGTAACTGCAGGAGCGTACCGTGTAGAGCCGTTTGATGACTTCGAGGGCCTCACGCATCACTCCTACTGAGGTGTACGGTCCGAAATATCTGGATCCGTCGTCGTGAAGCTTGCGAGTCACGAAGACCCTCGGAAACGGCTCCTTCGTTGTGACCTTGATGTAGGGGTACCGCTTGTCATCACGGAGTTGAATGTTGAAGCGTGGCTGATACTCCTTGATCAAGTTCGCTTCTAGGATCAAAGCCTCAGCTTCCGATCCCACGACGATCGTCTCCAATGAGACGACGTGCCGCATCATTTCCCGCGTCTTCGGAGCCTGGCTGGAAGCGCTGAAATAGCTGCGTACACGGGGCCGTAGCGAGCCCGCCTTTCCGACGTAAACGACTTCGCCCTTGGCCGCACTGAACAAGTACACGCCGGGGCGGGTGGGAAGGTTCTTGAGCTGATCCTGAAGCAGGGGCTGGACCACTACCGGATACTCAGAAGTGCTTGGGTTCGCGCCCCAAGAGCTGCCGGAGCGGCGCACCGACACCGAGACGAGCGGTCGCTATCAGGTATACGACACCAAACACCAAGGCCGTGCTCGCTGCCAGCACGGGCTGAACGGCCCAAGGTACGGAGTCATCTAAGAGTCCCACGATGACGCCGTCGTGAAGGGGTACAGTCGATCCCAACACCCACTTGGAGCCCAACCCGGCGAGGGTCGCGAGAACGGTCGCTCCCAGTATTCGGCCGCGGACGGACGGAGCGGGGCCATGCGGCCCGAGCACCCTCGCGAGACGGCTCCGAAGCAGAGCGTATTCCAGCCACGCCGCCATAGACGCGCCGAGTGCGAGACCCGTGGCTCCGTAGTGGAGCTGGCCGGAGGCGAACCGGTCGAGCGGAAACATCAGCGATATGCCGACCGCCAAGGATACCACGACGCGGAGATAGGCCATGCGAGCCGGCGTCTGGGTGTCGCGCATCGCATAGAAGGCGGAAGACAGTACGCGTGAGCCTGAGGACGCCAGGAGACCCAGCGCATATGCCGCGAGCACGGCGTACACGACCGGCGTGTCGGTCGAACGAAATTCTCCGCGCTGATATAGGCCCCCGATAAACAGGTCGCCTAGCAGAAGGAAGGCGGCTACGGAGGGGAGAAGGAGGAAATGGATGCGTTCGAGCGCGGCTGAGACCTGGAGGGCAACCTCGCTTGCGGGGGCCTTCCGCTGCCGGGAGAGTTCGGGAAGTTCGGAGGCGGCGATGGCCATACCGAAGAGTGAAATCGGAAGCAGGTAAAGCATCTGGGCGTAACCCAATGCGGCCAGGGCTCCCTCTACGAGGAATCCAGCGACGATGACGTCGAGCAGGCTGCCAATGTTGACCACGCCGCGAGCCGTCACGACGGGCACGAAGTTTCGGATGGCCTCCCCTGCCCCACTCACACTGCGGTCCAGGGAAAGACGGAAGTGCTCGAGGAGCGGCACCGCGTAAGGGAGTTGCACCGCGAACTGGAGAATCCCGCCCCCTAGAGCACCCCACGCCGTGGCGAGAAGGAGCTGGCGACCGGACCAACCGAAGCCGAACCCCACGACCACGAGGGTCGCGATGATCGCACCGTTCCACGCGACCGGAGCCAAGTACGACACCAGGAACCGACGGTGGCTGTTGAGGATCGCAAGTGCCCATGCCGACACCACCAGCACGGCGGTCATGGGAAACAGGATCTGAACGATGATCGTCGTGAGCGCGAGTTTTTCTTGATCCCACCTGAGGAACGCGATCGGGACGAAAACAGGCGCCAAGAGCATCCCGAAAAGCGCGGCCCCTCCCGCCACCACCATGAGGATGCCGAGAACCGCTCCGGCGAACCGGCCAGCCTCTTCGTCCCGCCCTTCTTCCAGAAACTCAGCGTACACGGGAATGACGGAGGCGCTGAGCGTTCCCTCTCCCAGGAGATTCTGAATCACGTTGGGGATCTTCGTTGCCGCGACCCAGACGTCCATCAGGCCTGAGGCCCCGAAGAACGAGGCCAGCAGCACGCTCCGGACGAACCCACTGATGCGGCTGAAAAAAATGCCCGCGCCCACCGTGAAGGCGGCGCGGGAGCGTCGAGCGGCCCGGGAGGGGGGGCGAGAAGGCCGTTGAAGAGGTACAGTGGGCCGCGTTGGGGATGCCACGGTCTCAGGCCCTAGGCGGAGCGACGACGCCATAGCCGTAGCTACGGTTAGGAGCTCCAACAATGGGGATGGGGCCGTGCCACCCCAACCCTTCAACGTGCAGGGTCATGCCCATTCATGTTCGTGGGCACAGGGCGGTTGTGCCGTTGATCCTGCGTTGCTACGCCTCGTCGTCGTTCCTTGTCTGAACCCGCACAAGCGCCATCTGCGCGACCCGCTGTACTTATTCAACAGCCTTCTAACGGCTCTCGTCACCGGGCGGGAGCACGTGCGACGCAGGTCGATCGGTGAGAAGCTTGTTCAGAAACTGGCTTTCTTCCTCGAGTTTCCGGACTTCAGTATTGAGCCGCTCCACCTCTCCCTCCAAGTAGGCGAGTCTCTCAGAGGTTACGTCGTCAGATTCGGCGGGGAGTCCGCGGCGCTCCATGCGTCCGGCGAGAGCCCGCCCAACCGGGGAATCCAAGACGATGGCCAAGATCGGGATCAGGAGGACGAGGACGAAAATCATCGAAATCATAGTGTTTGAAGCTACTCCGTCTCTTCAACCAAATCCACCGCAAACCCCTCGACGAGGGATGTCACAAAGTCATTTCCATAGCGAGCCAGGTAATATGAGGGCGCCAACATGCGCTCTTGGGGCTGCCCGTCCGGAAAGAGGTGGCGTTGCGTGATTTCCAGCTGATTCGACGCGACTTCGTTCTCCCGCTTTACGCTCTGTATGATCTTTCGTTCCGCGGCTTGAAAAGCGGCGAGGGCACTGTTTCGGGCGTTCGTGATCGGACCTTTCAAGGTGGGATCGATGCCCGTCGCGGCCTCGAGGAGATCATCTGAGCCACGAGCCACGGACGTCTTGAGTTCATCGAGCGCTCGCTGTACACCGTCCGGTACTTCCTCACGGGCGAAATCGGACATGATTTCGTGTAGGGGGCGTTGAAGACGTTCCACATCCAAGCCGAACTTGTCGAGCTTTTTTCGGATCTTGGCCTCGACCACTGTGACGGCATGCCGGGGGTAGATGACCGGCATCATGAGCCCATGGGCCTCGAAGAGCCGCTTAATCTGGGCGTAATACGCGGCCTCGCCAGGCCCAGCCACGTAGCTGATCACGGGGAAAATCGTACTCTCGACCACGGGACGGAGGAGCACATTCGGACTCAGCGCGAGCGAATCGGCCTCGACGCGCTCGCGCACCGCCGCCGCCGACATCGACTCATGGGAACGGCGAAGCTCGAAGTCGTTTCCGTTTCGGTAGATTCGCTCCCGTCCCTCAGGACCCTCCAGGAAGAGGTTGACCGCACCCTCCAAGATGGGCACTTGCGGGGAAAAGCCGGCGCCCTCGAGCTTGTCCGCATCCTCACGGAGCAGGGACTCATGCGCTTCGGCTCGGTCGAGTTCGGCCAAGAGGAGCGGTCCCGAGATCTCCTTGACGGCGGGCGATGCCGCGTCGGCAAAACACATGCCGAGCGGCGCCAAGAGGCTGGACAGAACTTCGGCGAAGCCATCCGCGAGGGTCGCCCCCGGCTTGTAAGCCTCACGAAGCTGATCGATGTAGGGGGCGCTGAAATCTGTCGACGGAAGGTTCGCCGCGGCCTGCTCGACCACATCCGCCGATTCCTCCCCGAGTGCAATACGGTGCAGAGCCCGGTGGGCGTGTCCGGGATCGGACGCCTGAAGACGGATCAGTTCGTTTGCCGTGTCGATGAGGTACGTGTGGTCCGCCTCATCCCAGTCATGATCCTCAGAGGCCACCCAGAACACGGGGAGCACGGGCCGTTCGAGTAACCCCTCGAGCCGCTCCGCCAAGCGAACGGCCGAGATGCCCTTGTAGAGTGAGTAGAGAGGGCCTCCCAGGAGTCCGGGCTGTTGGCCGGTCGTGACCACGATACCGCGTTCTGCAACCCATCGCTCGATCCGCTCTTGGTCGATGCTATCGGGGATCGTCAGTGCCCTGAGGGCCCGCCGTCGGGCGTCCGAATCGAAGCGTGCGTCGACGCTGTCCAAGAGAGCACGATAGGCGTTCGGGTCCTGCCAGGACCCCGAGTAGAAGGGAGCCGCCGCCTCACCTCCCCGAAGGTACTCTTCGAAGAGGGGTGCGCCCGAGGGTCGTCCTATCAGAAGTTCGAAATTCAGCCGGTCCTCCAGATCCAGATCCTATGCACGATGGCCCTTCGACGACGGTGAACGGTGCTGCTCCGGCGACCGTGATCGCTGTCCCGTCGATGGCGGTCCTTTGTGGTAAGGCTCATTCTTGATGATGGTCCCGGCCCTATACAACTGCTCAGCTAGCACGAGCCGGGCCAACTCATGGGGAAGGGTGCAGTCGGAAAGAGACCACTGCTTTTGCGCACGGTCCAGAATACCGGCGCCGAGGCCGAATGCTCCCCCCACGACGAAACACACATCCGCGGTCGAGTGGAGGGCATGATCCTGCAGATAGTCCGCCAGGTCTGCCGAGCTCATGCCTCGGCCGGTGCGCGTGATCGCGACGATCTGTGCGTGCTCCGGGAGTCGAGCGAGAAGGAGAGCCTCTTCTGCTTCGATCACACGATCCGCGTGGGCTTTCGCTCTACCCCCCGCACCCGACGCCACCTCAATGACATTGAACTTCCAATACCGTCCCGCCCGCGTTTCGTATTCGAGTATGGCGTCTTTAAGTGGAGCGGCGGCCCGCCCGACGACGATGACCGTGATCTTCATCTATCCAGAGCCCGCCGAATGAGTTCCATGACGGCGTCCTGTCCGGAGTCCCACACCACGCGCAGGCGCAGAACGTACGTCCTTGGCATTTCCTTGGAAAACGTTCTCAGCTTTACAGCGTCCTTCTCCGTGATGACGACGGGTCGGTCGCCTGCCCGCTTAATAATCCGGTGAACGTCCCGGCTGGAAAACGGGTGGTGATCCGGAAAGGCCATGCACTCTACCACCCCGTTCGCCTTAGAGCGAACCATCTCGTGGAACCCGTCGGGCTCAGCGATGCTGCAGACGGCCAGGAGATCGCCTCTCGGCGGTCCGGCGTGTGCTTCAGCCGATGGATCGTCCTCCAGCTCAGTCCACGCGTCCCCTTCGAGGTGGATCTGTCCTAATGCGGCCTCAGGCGCCTCGCCCAGGGCAAAGCGCCCCACGGCGCACGCTTCGTCCCGCGTCGCGACCTTGCGCGTTATGACGATGGCGTCGGCCCGTGACAGGGCCCTCAGTGGCTCCCTGAAACGCCCGCGGGGAAGCAGGGGGCCCTCGGCCCCCTGTTCGGCGGCCAGGAGCACGATGTCCACGTCTCTTCTCGCCGCCCGATGCTGAAAGCCGTCGTCCAGGATGGCCACAGTGGCCCCTTCCCTTGCCGCTTGTGCAACTCCCTTGATTTTCGACTTCTGGACCACCACAGGCACACCGGGATTCCGGACCCCGTAAAGCAGGACCTCGTCCGAGCCGTAACCTCGGGTTACGAGCGCGGGGCGGTGGCCCATCGTGGTGAGATGGGTGATGAGCCACGACGCGATCGGTGTCTTTCCGGCTCCGCCGACCGCGAGGTTGCCGACCGAAATGATGGGAATGCCGCTCCCGGATTGAGGCAGGACACTGAGATCATAACACCGATTCCGGAGAAGCACGGCTCCGCGATACAGCGTTTCCACAGGGAGAAACAAGCCGAGCACGAGTTGGCCCAAGGGGCCGCTCTGTCCGTCCCACGATCGCTTGAGCCACACGCTGAGGCTGCTCACGAAGGAGTGGTGTCGGGCGCTGTGCCCCCGACTTGGGCAGCGACGTCGACCAATCGCGATTTGAGGGACCCGACCACTTCGTCGATTTCGGCCTGGTCGGCGCGTCTTGGGACGAAAGTGGGAGGACCGTAAGCGACACGAACCGTCGAGAAGGGCTTGGGCACAATGAGGCCATCCCAACTTCGCGCGTGCCAAGCGGAAGTGACTGCGACCCCCACCGGAACGAGTGGAAGACCCGTGATTTGTGCCGCGGTCAACGCACCCAGCTTGATCTCACGGTTGGGGCCGCGGGGGCCGTCGGGGGTGATGGCGAGATCCAGTCCTTTGTGAGCCGCTCGGATCAGTCCTTTCAATCCCCGTACGCCACCGCGAGTGCTCGAGCCTCGCACCGTCCCGAAGCCAAAGTGATGCAGAAGCCCGGCGACGTAATCTCCGTCCCGATGCTCACTGACAAGTACCACGATGCCTTCCGAGCGATGGGCGTGGACCAAGGGCAACAGTCGTCCATGCCAGAAGACGAAGATGACCGGAGTACCCTCTTGCCTGAGGCTCACCACCTGGTCTTGGCCCGTGCTCTGGATGCGAAGCGTGCGAAAAAGAGCCCTCAACGCGTATTGGCCCGTGAGGCCCACCATGGCTCGCCCGGCCTGAGTCAACGCAGGTTTCACGTCTTCTCCAGAAGATCCGCCGCCAAGTCGGCTACGCGCGTCGATGCTCCCGGCTCGCCGAGTGCAGCCCGTATTCCCAGGTAGCCGGAAATCATCTCGGCCCGCTCAGCAGAGTCGGGCGGGAGAAGCGTCAGGACAAGATCGGCGAGACGGCCGGGCGTCGCCTGATTCTGGAGTACCTCGGGAACGACATCCCGCCCGGCGATCAAGTTCGGCAACGCGATGTGGTCGACTCGCAGGAGCCGGCGCGCCAAGGCAAACGTGACGGGATGCGTTCGGTACACCGTTACGCATGGGGTTCCCTCGAGGGCCGCCTCGAGCGTTGACGTGCCCGATTTCACGAGAGCCACGGCGGAATGTGCGAGAAGGCTTCGCCCGCCGTCGACCACCGGCACCCTGATGGCACTCAGCGACGAGGGCGGAATCGATGAAGCACGGGCGATTACGACCTGTACATCGCCCCCTCGATCCTGAACGAGGCGACCCGCCTCGACAAACAAGGCAAGGTGACGGCGTATCTCCTGGGGTCTGGACCCGGGGAGCAACGCCAGAATCGGGCGTTGGGGGTCGAGACGCCATCGATGGCAGAACGCGTGTCGGTCAAGCTCCAGCGCCGGGGCCTCCAGGAGAGGATGTCCGACAAAGGTTGCGCTCGCTCCGGCCCGTTCCAGGGCCTCCACCTCGAACGGAAGAATCAACGCTAAACGGTTGGTATAGGCGGCTAGTTTTTTTGCACGCCCGGCGCCCCACGCCCAGATCTTCGGGGCGATGTAGTAGAGCACCGGCACCTCTCGCCGACGGGCGGCCCTCGCGATTCGGAGATTGAAGCCCGCATAATCGACCGGAATCACGAGATCCACGACGCCGCTGTCCAACAGAGAAATTAGGCGCCCTCTTAGGCGGTGTAGAAAGGGGAGTCGCGGCAGAACTTCGGCGACTCCCATGACCGCCAGCCCTTCCAGGTCAGCGAGGAGTTCGACCCCCTGGGCCTTCATCCGCGACCCGCCGATGCCGAGGAAGCGGCTTCGGGGCCACCGTGCCCGCAGGGCGGCGATGAGGCACGCGGCGTGTTCATCGCCGGAGGCTTCGCCGGCCAGCACCAGGATCGTGGGGTCGTACGTCTGACCTGAATTCTTCAGAATCGGAAACCCAGATACCAAATCGCGGCGAGGAGTAGGATGAGAAGAACCACGAGTCGGTGTGGAGACCAGCCCGACCTGCTGTCGATCCAGTTCCTTTTCCGCTCCCGGCGGATGCGTATCAGCGACATGGGATCCTCCTCAACAACCTTCCTGGCACGTCCCACCGCGTCCGCTCAAGTGGTGACGCCGCGCTTGCTGGAGCGAATGAACGTCAACAGATGGCGGACCTCAGGAATTTGCTCCACCTGGTCTTCAGCAATATCCAAAGCCTTAGTTAACGTAAGTTTAGACTGAAACAGCACTTGGTAAGTTTGCTTCAAGGCACGTCTCACATCCTCAGAGGCGCCCCTCCTCTCCAATCCGACGCTGTTGAGCCCGTAGGGTTTGACCGGATTTCCGGCCACCTTGAGGTAGGGCGGTATATCCTGAGGCACTCTGGATCCGCCTCCACAGAACGAATGCGCCCCGATGCGAACGAACTGATGAATCGCGGTGAGGCCCCCGACGATCGCCCAGTCCTCGATCACCACATGGCCACCCATGTTCACCGCGTTCGAAAGAATCACGTGGTTACCGATTTCGCAGTCGTGCGCTACGTGTGCGTACGCCATGATCAAACAGTCACTCCCGACCGTGGTCTTCCCGGAAGCCCGCGTGCCACGGTTGAGCGTCGCATGCTCGCGGACCACGGTGCGGTCACCCACGATCAGTCGGGAGGGCTCACCCTCGTACTTGAGATCCTGCGGATCGCTACCGATGACCGCGCCCTTGGCGATCTGACACTGCTCTCCAAGCATCGTATCCCGCTCCAACAGCACGTGCGGGCCCAGCACCGTGCCTCGTCCGACGACAACGCCCGGTCCGATGATCGAATACGGGCCAACGGCTACGTCCGGAGCCACATTTGCGTCGGGATCGATAATGGCGGTGGGATGGACGAGCGCCTCGACCGCCCCGCCGGTGCCCCAGGTGTTCATCGATCGACGATCCCGGCCATCATCTCTGCCTCCGCGACTACTTTTTCCTCCACCTTCGCCATGCCTCGAAGCTTACACACGTTCCGGCGGAATTGCACCATCTCGACCTCGAAGACGAGTTGATCTCCTGGAATGACCGGCTGGCGCCACTTCACCTTATCCAGCGACATGAAATACACGACCTTGTTTTCACGCTCAGGCACCGAGTCCATCAGGAGAAGGCCCCCCGCCTGCGCCATGGCCTCGATGATGAGGACTCCCGGCATAACCGGGTGGCCCGGAAAGTGCCCTTGAAAGTAGGGTTCGCTGATCGTGACGTTCTTGAGGCCCACGATCCTCTTTGCGGGTTCGAACTCCAAGACCCGATCCACGAGGAGGAATGGATACCGGTGCGGAAGATGCTCCATGATCCGGTCGACCTCGATGGGAAGGTCGTGCGAAGCTGTTCGGGCATGCGTCAAGAGAGTCCTCGCAAGTTTGATGTTCCCTTCATGGCTCGGGCACTCGGAAACGATGTGCCCCTGTACGCGTCGGCCGGTCAAGGCCAGATCCCCGATCAGGTCCCCGATCTTGTGCCTCACGAATTCGTCGTCGAACCGAAGGCTCTCATTCATGATTCCATCATCATTGAGAACGATGGTATTCTCGAGAGACGTCCCCTGAGCGAGCCCTCGGGCCCTCAGAGCTTCGGCATCATGATGGAAGCCGAAGGTGCGGGCGGGGGCGATTTCGCGGCGGAACGACTCCTCGCTCATAGCGAAGGTACTATGTTGGCGCCCGATACACCGGTGTTCGAAATCGATGGTGGCAGACACCCGGAGGGCATCCGCCGGTGTCACCGAGTAGGATGACCCGGCCGGCGTGGTCACCGTCAGCCGGCCTTGCACCGAGATCATCTCGGCGGGCGCCTCCAACTCCACGGTGCCCACGTCCGAGACCGCGGCAAGGTAGCGCTGGAAGCTGCCGTCCAGGATCGGCGCCTCAGGTCCACGCAACGCAATGACCGCATGATCGACTCCCCCGGCGTACAGGGCGGCCATGACGTGCTCGACCGTCTGCACCCTTGCTTCACCAACGCCCAGACTCGTCCCCATCTCGCACGCCACCACGTGATCCAAGTCGGCAGGAATTTCAGGCGACCCGACGAGATCCACGCGTCGGAAGCGCACTCCACCCGAAGTGGCGGGCCCCATGGTCAGGGATGCGGTCTCTCCCGAATGCACGCCCACGCCCTCCAGTGTATGCTCACCGGCAAGGGTACGTTGCCGAGGGGTTATCACCCCGACCCCCCGTCTCCGTTGGAAGCGAGCAGGCGCTCGAGAACGCGGACACGGCGGCGGAGTGAATCGAGGCGGGAAAGAAGGGCCTGGGCTTTCAGAAAATCCTTGAGGGGTCGACCCGGGTAGCCCCCCATCGTGCTCCCCGCCACGACGTCCTCAGTCAGGCCCGTCTGCCCCGCGACATGAGCACCGTCGCCGACTGAGATGTGATCCATCGCCCCTGCCTGCCCACCCCACATCGTGTCGGCGCCGATCCGGGTGGATCCAGCGATCGCGACTTGCGCAGCCATGACGGTTCGCGGGCCCACCGTGACGTTGTGTGCGATGTGGACCAGGTTGTCCAGCTTCACGTGTTCCCCCAGCTCAGTGCGCCCGATAGAGCCGCGGTCCACACAACTGTTCGCACCGATTTCCACATCGTCGCTGATGACACACTCTCCGACATGCGGAATCCGCTCCAGTCCTTCCTCCGAGCGAGTGTATCCGAACCCGTCCACCCCCACGCACACTCCGGCCTGTAGAACGACCCGGTCGCCCAACTGCACATGCGGATAGACCACGACGTGTGGGTGAAGGGTCACGTCCCGCCCCACTCGCGCCCCATGGCGGACGACCACATGGGCATGTAGGGTCGTCCCCTCCCCGATCACGACATTCTTTTCAATTACGACATAGGGTCCGACCGACATGTCGGCACCGAGATGCACATCGTCGGCGACGACCGCGGTCTCGTGGAGTCCCGGCCGAGGGCTCGGCTCTGAATAGAAGTGTTGGAGGATCGTGGGAAGCGCTTGGCGAGGGTCATCCACGACCACCCGGCTCTGAGCCATATCCAGCGTGCTCTCCAACTTGGAAGAGACGAGGATAGCCCCGGCAGCGCTCTCGCCCGCTTTGTGAGAATACTGAGAATCGACCAGAAGCCCGAGATCGGAGGGTCCGGCCTGCGCGAGAGACGTGACGCCGGTAATCGGCATGTCGAGCTCGCCTGCGGCTCGTCCCCCCACCATCGCTGCCAGTTCGGCAACGGTGAGCCGTGCGGGCTCAGTCCACATCTACTGCGCTCCCGCCGCTAACCTCTCCATGACCTCACCGGTGAGGTCGAACGACTCGTCCGCCGCGATCAGGCCGCCCCCCGCAACATCGAAAATAAAGGTATAGGAGCCCTCACTGCGGATTTCCTGGATGATGTTGTTGATCCGCTCCATAATGGGCTGCACCAACTCCTGTTGGCGGCGGGCCGCCTCAGCCTCGATCTGAGCCATGCGCTCCTGATAGGCCTGCTGCTTCTGGGCGATCCCATCCTGGCGCGTCCTACGAGCATTGGCCGTGAGCGTGATCTGCTGAGCCTGATATTGACTCATGAGGTCCACGATCTCCGCCTCGAGGGCCTGGAGCTCACTTTCGAACGGCACCATCTCGCGCTGGAACTGCTCCTGAGCGGCGGTAGCGCCCGCATCCTCAGCGATGATGACTTGTGAGTTGATGTAGCCGATTTTCAGCGGGCTCTGTGCGGCCGCGTGGGTCGCCATGGAACTGAGGACGACCAGGAGACCGGGAATCGAGATTACACGTTTCATAGTGTCCATAGCTCCAATTTACAGACCTCCCCCAAGGCGGAAGTGGAGTTGCCAGCCGGGTGAGGTTTTGTCGAATCCATAGGCGTAGTCCAACCCGATGGGTCCGAACGGGGTCACCAACTGAACGCCGATACCGGCCCCCCTGAAGAGTCGGGTCGGATCGATCTCAGCGGTATTCCGCCACACGTTACCCGCATCCATGAAAACGGAGGCGGACATTTGGCTACCGAGTCGCACGGCGAACTCAGTCGTCATGGCGAAGAACGCGCTGCCGAGCCGATCGATGTCCCTGATCTCCCCGGACCTGTCGTCGAAGTATCCGAGGGGGGTGATCGTGGTTTCGTCGTACCCTCGGAGAAGTTGTCCGAATTGGACGCCACCCATCCAAAAACCATCGAATGGGAATCGATCGTGGTTGCCTTGCAGTGCGCCCATCCGCATGGTCATGCCAAGCGCGAACGTGGTTCCCCCGCCCACCTCGCTTGCACCGACTGTTGCGACAGGGAGCCACCAGCTTCCGTCCGCAGTGTATTTGACGAATTTCCCATTCCCCCCGAGAGGACCCCCGGTGAACTCGATGTTGACCGACTGGCGTGAACCGACCGTGGGAAATATCGGATGATTCAGCGTGTTCCGCGCGACGCCAAGCGAAACGGTGCTCTGCGTGCCCGGTGGTGTTCCGAACAGCGACGTGTCATCGCTCCCAGACTGAAGCGTAAGCTCAGTGCGAGACAGCCCGTACCCGGCGAAGAACCGCGTAAACCGTGCTCTGGGGAGCAAGAAGCCCAAACGAAAGGCGCCGCCCGTGCGGCGCCTTCTGCCGGAAGCGAACGAAATGAACCGGTCCCGAGCATTGAACAGGTTAACGCTTGCAGTGACGAGAGACCCGAAAACGCCGGGGTCTGAGTAGCTGAGAGTTTGGTTGTTTTGGTACTTACCGAAGTCCCACCTCATGGCTCCAGACTTGCCCTTCCCTAAAAGATTGGGTTGATCATACCCGATGAAACCGGAAAGGCCGCCGGTGCCGCCGCCGACGGACGTGCCGAAATTCACCGCTCCGGTAGGTTTTTCCGTCACGACGAACGTGACATCCACGTCCCCGTCCCCGTTGGGAACAATGGAGGGCACGTCCATCGGCACTTCGAAGAAGCCCAACGATGAAATGCTCTGAAAACTCTGGATGATCCGTTCCTGCGAATACACATCCCCTGGAAGGATGAAGATCTTGTCGCGAATCACCCCCTCATAAGTGTACTCGTTCCCTTCGATGTTGACCCGGCCGATATACGCTTGCGGACCCTCCTCGATCGCCCACCCGACATCCACTGTGGGCGCGTTGTCCTCCTCATTTGGGTTCTTCCTTACGAAGGGGACGATCTGGGAGTAGAGGTATCCCTCGTTCTGATACCGTTCCGCTACTTCACTCGTGGCCGTCAGGAAACGGGAATTGTCGAAAATGGGGAGTTCTTCATCGTCATCGTCCGAATCTGCACCCCCAAAGAGCCCGGTTCGTTCACGCTGGAAGCTCTGTTCGAGTTCCGCGGTCGAGAATTCGCTGTTGCCCCTGATGGTGAATTCTCGAAGCAGGTATTGCTCGCCTTCGTTCACGGAAATATCGAGCCGTGTTTTGCCGGTTGAGGGATCCGTGACCAAAGAGTCTCCCACCACCTCGAAGTCGAGAAAACCTCCGGCAGCGTAGAAATCCGGAAGACCAACCTCCAAGTCCTCGTCGAATATGTCACGATCGTACGAACCGGACCACCACCACATGAATCCCTCTGGCTGGACGGACATGGCTCCACGCAGTTCAGCGTCGGTGAAATACGCATTTCCGCTGAACGTGACATCCGCGACCGTGATGCGTGTACCCTCCTCGACATCGAGGAACAGGATGATCTCCTTCTCACGATCGGGGACGCGCTCGACACGTTCGGTGATGTTCCCGAACGGAATGCCCTCTTCGGACAACCCGGTGCGAATCAACGCCATCACCTCAGACACGGCTCTCGATGAATAAGGGAATCCGGGCTGAAGTCTGGAATCCCTGGTGACGTCACCTTGATCTATGCTGGTCAAGCCCGTGATGGCGACGTTCCGAAGAAGATCCTGTTCGTCCACTACCCAGATAAGGGTCACCCGGTCACCAATGTCGCCCTCTACGCGAACCTGAATGTCCTTGAACTGCCCGGTCGCCCACATCAGCTTGGTCGCTCGCTGGATGTCGAAGATCGTATAGGCGGAGCCTCGGATCAGGCCGCCCATGGCGATGATGGTGAGGTCGGCCTGGCGGACGTTTCCTGTCACCTCCACCGAGTCGACTACGACCGGCTCGAGCCCGGCATTCGGCAACTGGGCGTGTGCGTGGTCGGCTGGAAAGAGGGCCGCCAGCGACACCAATAGCCAAATCGGGGCGCGGCGTGCGACACGCGAACGGAATGACTGATTCACGATCGGGGTACCACCGCTCAGGTTTTGGATCGCGATGCCACGGCCATGGTGAGGCCCTCGCCGTCCTCATTGACATCAACGACGATCTCATCCCCCGGGGAAAACTCGGCGGTCAGGATCTTCTCAGAGAGTGGATCCTCCAGGTATCGCTGGATGGCGCGGCGCAGTGGACGCGCCCCGAACTTCGGGTCGAAACCCTTGTCCACCAAGAAGCCGGTCGCGGCTTCGGAGAGCGACAAGGTGAGGTCCTCCTCCGCCAGCCGTTCGTCGATCTCTCTCATGAGGATGTGAACGATCTGTCCGATCTCGTCACGGTCGAGCGTGTGGAATACGATGGTCTCGTCCACCCGATTGAGGAACTCCGGATTGAACGCCCGCTCGATCTCGTCACGTACCTTGGCCTGCATCACGTCGTACGAGGTCTTCTGCTCACCATCGTGGAACCCGAGACTGCCACCCTTGGAAATGTCTCTGGCTCCTAGGTTGGACGTCATGATGAGGACCGTATTCTTGAAGTCGACCACCCTGCCGTAATTGTCCGTGAGGTGCCCCTCGTCCAGCACCTGAAGCAGGATGTTGAACACATCTGGATGCGCTTTTTCGATCTCGTCGAGCAAGACCACCGAATATGGACGGCGTCGGACCGCCTTCGTGAGGGCTCCGGAATCTTCGTATCCCACGTACCCTGGAGGCGCGCCGATCAAGCGCGACACGGAGAACTTCTCCATGTATTCACTCATATCCACGCGGACGAGGGCTTCTCTATCGGCGAAGAGAAACTCTGCCAGGGCCCGAGCGAGTTCCGTCTTCCCCACGCCCGTCGGTCCAGAGAAAATAAAGGATCCGATCGGACGCTGAGGGTTCTTCAGGCCGGCACGGCTCCTTCGGATGGCTCTCGAAATGGCAAGGATGGCATCGTCCTGGCCAACCACGCGCTTGTGAAGCTCATCTTCCATGTGGACCAGGCGCTCAGTCTCAGCCTGTTGGAGTCTCATCACCGGGACCCCTGTCCACCGGCCTACGATGAATGCGACATCGTCGGATTCGATTTCGGGGCGGTGCTGTTTACGCTCCTCCTCCCACTGTTCTTGCTCAGCCCTGATCCGATCTTGAAGCGCTCGTTCCTCGTCCCGGAGTTCGGCGGCCCGCTCGAAGTCCTGGTCCCGGATGGCCCCTTCCTTTCGGTCAGCGATCTCAGCGAGTTCCTCTTTCAGTTCCTCGACTTGCGGAGGCGGTACCTGCGCCGCGATGCGCGCGCGCGCGCCCGCCTCATCAATGACGTCGATGGCTTTGTCCGGGAGGAACCGGTCGGTGATATAGCGGTCAGCAAGCTTAGCGGATTGCCGGAGTGCCTCATCGGGGATCACGATCCGATGATGGTCCTCGTAGTGCTTCCTCAGACCCTGCAGGATCTCCACGGTCTCATCGACGGACGGTGGCTCTACGATGACGGGCTGGAAGCGGCGCTCGAGGGCACCGTCCTTCTCGATGTACTTCCGATATTCGTTGAGCGTCGACGCACCGATACACTGAAGCTCCCCACGAGACAGCGAGGGCTTGAGCATGTTGGAGGCGTCGATGGCGCCTTCCGCCGCACCGGCTCCCACGAGCGTGTGAAGCTCGTCGATGAAGAGAACGACGCCCTGATTCTGTAAAATTTCGTTCATCACGGCTTTGAGCCGTTCCTCGAACTGACCACGGTACTTCGTGCCCGCGATCACCGCCGCCATGTCGAGGGCCAGGACCCTGTTGTCCTTCAGGGCTTCAGTCACCTCATTGCGTGAGATGAGTTGGGCCAGCCCCTCTACGATGGCAGTCTTGCCCACGCCGGGCTCCCCGATGAGCACCGGGTTGTTCTTCTTCCTACGACAGAGGATCTCCACCACACGTTCGATTTCGGTTCTTCGGCCGATCGTGGGATCCAGCTTCCCTTGTCGGGCCAGGTCGGTCAGGTCTCGGCAGAAGTGGTCGAGCGCCGGGGTCTTCGACTTCTTGTCCCCCTTCCCCGCCGGTGGGGTGAACGTGCCCCCCCCGATTCCCGCGGGCTCCGCCGGACCCACGTCGGACCCGAGCACTTTGAGGGTCTCCGAGCGGGCCTCTTCCATACCGATACCCAGTGAGTTGAGGACCTGGGCTGCGATTCCTTTTTCTTCCCTCAACAATCCGAGGAGGAGGTGCTCCGTGCCGACGTAGGAGTGACTGAGCTCTCGCGCCTCAGCCATCCCGAACTCGAGCACCTTCTTGGCTCGCGACGTGTAAGGGAGTTCACCGAGCGCAATCGTGGCCTTCCCCTTCTTCACCGACTCCTCGACTTGTTCGTGAATCTGGTCGAGGTCGACGTTCAGGTTCGTGAGCACGGCCGCGGCTACGCCTTCGCCCTCACGGATGAGGCCGAGGAGGATGTGCTCAGTACCCACATAGTCGTGCTGGAGCCGTATCGCCTCTTCTCTGGCCATCGCCAGCACTTTTCGGACCCGGTCGGTGAAATTGTAGTTCATGCTTTCAGTTTTTATTCCTCTGCCGGGGAATCGGCCTCTTCGATCCCGTCATCCGGGGCCACCGGCCCCTCTTTCGACAAGATCTTTCTCACATAAGCCGCCCGATGCGCATCACACTCTGAGGGCGGAAGATCGCGTCCAGCCGCTTCTTCAAGATGGGCCGTTTGCGTGAAAATCATAAGCTTGTTGAGCGTGTATACCCGGAGTTCCGGTAGGAGTTTCAGGCCTACTCCAAGGCGAATTCCGGACAATAAATTCATCAGTTCTTCTAAAGAAAGAGACCTGGCATACCGCAGGAGACCATATGCACGCCAGATTTTGTCCTCCGTCACCTGGGGCGCATCCCGCAGGAGCACTTGCCGGGCCTGATCCTCGTACTGAATCACCTGCCTTACGATCTTGTCGAGGTGTTCGATGAGTTCTTCTTCGCTTTTGCCGAGCGTCGTCTGGTTCGAGAGTTGAAAGAAATTTCCGACCACCTCAGAGCCTTCGCCATAAAGGCCGCGAAAAGTGAGACCGACTTGCCCGAGGCCTTGGAGCACCTTTCCGATTTCCTTGGTGAGGACCAGGCCCGGGAGGTGCACGAGAACCGATGCGCGAAGCCCACTGCCGACGTTGGTGGGGCACGTGGTCAGAAAGCCGAATTCGTGATGGTACGCATAAGGGAGCTCCTGCCCCAACTCCTCATCCAGTCTATCGACAAGATTCCACGCCTCCTTGAGGTGGAGCCCGGATACCAACCCCTGGATGCGGAGGTGGTCTTCCTCGTTCACCATCACACTGAGGGGATCTTGGGCGGCGAGCAGAACCGCGGTGGCACGCGAGGGACCGGCCTTCACATCGCCAAGCAACTCCCTGGATGCGAGTCGCCGTTCGAGAAGCATCCCTCGGCTTCGGTGATCCAGACCCGGTAGCTCAAGCAAAGTGGATCCGGCGAGGAGTTCGACCTTGGTCGTCGCTCGGCGGGTCTGATCGAGGACCGCCTCGCGGTCGTTGACCCGTGCTCGAGGTCCGAACGCGTGTCCCTGCAGATTGCGAGCGAGTCGAATCCGGGTAGAAAGCACGACGCCGGCATGATCTCCACTCGCGTCGAGCCATCCGAGGCCGTGATTCGGAAGCGTATGAAGGTCACTCATCGTGTGTCATCAGCTCCCGGACGGTTCCATATCTCGGATCTTGTCACGAAGCCCGACGGCCCTCTCGAAATCCTCCGAGTCCACCGCGCGCTGGAGTTTGTGACGGAGGACCTCCACCTGCTTCTCCATGTCCGATGCGGCTGGATCCGGAGGTAGATAGACCTTACCCACGTGCTGGGTACTTCCGTGCACACGCCGGAGAAGCCCTCGCAGATAGGATTCGTAGGTCGTGTAGCAGTGCGGGCAACCCAGCCGGCCAGCTTCGCGGAAGTTTTCGAACGTAAGGCCACAGAACGAACATGGACCCAACGCCTCAGGAGGATCTTCGGATCCCGGTGCGTCGGTGAGTTGGGCCAGGAATCCGGTGAGAGGAAAGCTGGTGGGCTCCTCACCTCCCTCGACACCCTTCACGGCTGCGCATTTCTCACAGAGATGCGAGGTTGTCATCTCGTTGTTTACGATCTGCGTGAGGTGCACGACGGCGTCGGTGGCGCCACACTGATCGCAAGGTTGTTTGGCCTCCTCGCCTTTCATCGTCCGTCAGGCTAGAGCGGCTTCGTGAAGCCGGCCGTCCCTCAACTCGAGGATTCGGTCGGCTCGACGGGCCAACTCCCGGTTGTGCGTCACCAGAACCATGCTGAGACCCTGGCTCGTCCGGAGGCGAAACAGGAGGTCGTGCAGCTCCTCACTCGTCTGCGTGTCCAGGTCGCCCGAGGGCTCGTCAGCAAGAAGCAGTGGCGGTTCGGCTGCAAGGGCGCGCGCAACCGCGACGCGCTGCTGTTCTCCACCAGAAAGCTGAGTGGAGCGATGGGACGCCCGATCGTCGAGGCCGACCTGCGTGAGCAAGTCCCGCGCTCTCTCCTCCGCGGCCGCTCGCGGCCATCCGGAGATCGAACAAGGCATCATCACATTCTCCAACGCCGTAAACTCTCGAAGGAGGTGGTGGAACTGGAAGACGAACCCCACGCCCCGGTTTCGCATTCGTGCGAGTGCATCCCCATCCGCCTCCGATAAGTCGCGACCTCCGAGGAGGACGTCGCCGGTCGTAGGACGATCAAGCCCACCTAATAAATGTAAAAGCGTGGACTTCCCCGCCCCACTACTTCCCACGATCGCGACGGTCTCCCCTGAGGCAACTCGAAGATTTACCCCTACCAATATAGGGAGTTCACCGCCGTCACCGCCGACGAATACCTTGCCCAGTGCCCGGGCCTCCACGGCGGGGGACGCGAGATCACGCGCTGGCACGTCTGGCTCATTCATGTCGGATCGCCTGGACGGGCTGAAGCTGAGACGCCTTCAGTGCGGGATAGATCGTGGCCAGGAAGGCGATGAGGAGGCTGCCGCTCACGATCATCACGACGTCGGTCGCGTGGATCGAAACCGGTAGCTTCTCGACGAAGTACACTTCTGCCGGGATGGTGATGACCTCGAAGGTGTCCAAGACCCAAGAGATCGCCAATCCGAGTGCGGTGCCCAGAGCGGTACCGATGATTCCGATGGCCAGACCCTGGAGCATAAAGATTCGCAGAATCATGCGGTCCGTCATTCCCATCGACTTGAGAATGCCGATTTCTCGGGTTCGGTCCACGACGACCATCACCAGAGTGCTCACGATGTTGAAAGCGGCGACAACCACGATCAACGTCAGGATCAGGTACATGGCGAGTTTCTCGAGCTCGAGCGCCGAAAAGAGCGCCCGGTTCGTCGTACTCCAACTGATCGCATAGAAGTCGCTGCCGAGCGTACTCTGAATCGAGTCCGACACCGCTAACGCTCGATCCGGATCTTCGACCCGCACCCCGAGCCCAGACACCTGGTTGCCCGCCAGGATACCCAGCTGTTCCTGCGCCGCCTCGATCGGCACATAGATGTTCTTGACGTCGTAGTCGTACATACCGGTCGTAAACATCCCCGTGACTTCATACTGACGCATGCTGGGTGAGGGCAGCCCCATCACATCCACGGTGAGGTTCTCGAAAGCGATCAGTGTGAGTGTGTCGCCGTTGAAGACTTGCATCCGCGCTGCCAGCCGGCTTCCCATCAGGACGGGTGGGAGCCCCGACTCAGTCGGACCGAGGTCGTGAGCCCCCTCCTGGATCCGGGCCTCCATCTCGGTAACAGCGGGCCCCTCGAGATCGAGAGCCACACCGTACATGTCTGCGGACTGGGAATACCTCCCTCGAAGGGCGGTGACCGTCGTGAGAACCCAGGGGGCGATGGCCTCGACGCCTTCGATCTGGCGGACTCGATCCGCCACCGTTTCCCAGTCGTCCATCCGCAGACTGCTGCCTTGTTGTTGGACGAGTACATGCGGAGAGGACTCCAGGATTTTTCCCAGGAGATCCTCCTGCATCCCCGACATCACGCCGATCACGACCACGAGGGCGCCGACGCCGATCGTCACGCCACCCAGCGCGATCCAAGTGATGAAAGAGAACAGGCGGCCCTTGTTCCTGGACGCCATGTACCGTCGCGCGACGTACCACTCCAATCCACGACGCGCTGACGGAGAGGACATCACTCGTCGCGCAGCGTTGGGAAAAGAATGACGTCGCGAATGGAGGGTTGATCGGTGAGGAGCATGGTCAGGCGGTCGATCCCCAGGCCCAGGCCTCCGGTCGGAGGCATGCCGTATTCGAGGGCCCTCACATAATCTTCGTCGATTGGATGCGTCTCGTCGTCGCCTGCTTCCTTAAGCCGGGTCTGCGCCTCGAAGCGCTGCCTTTGGTCGATCGGGTCGTTCAACTCTGAGAAGGCGTTGGCGATTTCCTCTCCCGCCACGAAGAGTTCGAACCGCTCCGTGAGCTCAGGGTCGTCACGATGTCGCTTGGCGAGGGGGCTGAGCTCCTTGGGGTGGTCCATCACAAAGGTGGGCTGGATCAGCTTTGGCTGAACCAGCTCCCCGAAGAGCTTATCGATGAGCTTGCCCCAGCCCGCTCCGTCGAGATCGGGAACGCTCAAGCGCCCTGCGTGGACTCGCAGATCTTCGGCGGAGAGGCCGTTGACATCGACGCCCAGGGCGTCAGAGAGGCTGCCCAACATGGGCACACGCTCGTAGGGTCCGGAAAAATTGATGCCATGACCCTGATAGACAATTTCGAGCGCACCCGTCGTGGAACGGACCACATGCTCCAACATCCGCTCCGTAAGATCCATCAATCCCTTGTAGTCGATGAAGGCTTGGTAGAATTCGAGCATCGTGAATTCGGGATTATGGAAACGGTCGATGCCCTCGTTGCGGAAGTCTTTGCAGATCTCGTAGACACGCTCCAAGCCCCCGACGATGAGGCGTTTGAGGTAGAGCTCGTCGGCGATTCGAAGGTAAAGGGTCCGGTCCAGGGCGTTGTGCTTGGTGAGGAACGGACGCGCCGCTGCGCCGCCATACAACGGCTGAAGGGCCGGCGTCTCCACTTCCAAAAAATCTTCACCGTCCAAGAAACTACGGAACTCTGAGATGATCTTGGCCCTGGTCCGGAATACTTCCCGGACTTCGGGATTGACCGCGAGATCCGCATATCGCTGCCGGTATCGTGCCTCCTTGTCCGTGAAGCCGCTGAACGTACTCCGCTCCCCGGTCTCTCCATCCGTCTCCGTCTTTCCGAGTGGGAGTGGTCGCAGGGACTTGGAGAGGAGCGTCCACTCCTGAACCTGCACGGTGACATCACCCGTGCGAGTCCGGAAAAGGACGCCTGCGACCCCGATCCAATCGCTGAGGTCGAGGAGTTCGAGCGCCTCGAACGGTTCGTCTCCGAGCACGTTCTTGCGAAAATAGATCTGTATCCGGCCCGAGCGGTCCTCGATATGCGCGAAAGCGCTCTTGCCGTGGGCTCTGTAGCTCGTTATCCGTCCGGCGACGGAGACCCGCTCCCCGTGGTTGTTGTCGTCGAGCGCACCGGCTTGCTCGGCCTGATCGAAGAGCGAGGTGGCTTCCACGGCGACATGGGTCCGGTCATAGGTGTACGCGTACGGCTCCATGCCCCGCTCCCGGATCGCCTCGAGCTTATCCTGGCGGTGCCGCCTCACTTGGCTCAGATCTTCGGACGCGAGTGCTTCCGCTTCACTCCCCCGCGAAGGGTCAGTCAACTTTCTGCTCCCTGCCCTGCGGACCGCTTCAAGTAGGCCTCGATAAACGGATCGAGGTCACCATCCATCACCTTGTTCACGTCTCCGACCTTCACTTCTGTCCGGTGATCGTTGACCATCGTATAGGGCTGAAACACGTAGGAACGAATCTGGTTTCCCCACCCGATCTCCGTTTTGGTGGCTTCGAGCACCGCCTTCTCTTTTTCCTGTGCCTCGAGGGCTGCCGCGTACAGTGCTGCCTTGAGCATTTTCATGGCCGTCGCACGATTCTTGTGCTGAGACCGCTCTTGCTGGCAGGAGGTGACGATTCCCGTAGGAACGTGCGTGATCCGGATCGCGGAATCCGTCTTGTTCACGTGCTGCCCGCCTGCGCCCGATGCTCGGTACGTGTCGATGCGTAAATCCGACTCGTCGACTTCGATTTCGATCTCGTCGTCGACCTGGGGATACACGAACACGCTCGCAAAGGACGTATGCCGACGCGACTGGGCGTCGAAGGGCGATATGCGTACGAGACGGTGTACGCCCTTCTCCGCCCTCAGGTAGCCGTAGGCGTCTTCCCCCGAGACCTCCAGAGTCGCGCTCTTGATCCCTGCCTCATCTCCCGGCTGCAGGTCGAGCACGTTTACAGTGTACCCGTGACGCTCCGCCCAACGGGCATACATGCGGGTCAGCATCTCAGCCCAATCCTGGGACTCCAGACCGCCCGCGCCAGGGTGAACCGTGAGTAGCGCGCCTCGATGATCATCGGATCCCTGGAGCATCGTGCGGACTTCGAGCGCCGCGATGAGGCGTTCCATCTCCTCGACCTCCGAAAGCCATTCCGCTTCGAGATCATCGTCCGGCTCCGCCTTCAGGAGCGAGGCCATTTCGGCGAGATCGGAAGACTGTGCGTCCAGCTTCTTCCAGGGGTCGACCCAACCCTTCAGGCGATTCGCCTCGGCAATGACTCCGCGCGCCTGATCCTGGTTGTCCCAGAATCCGGAGACGGCCATCTCCTTGTCGAGCTCCTCGATTCGAGCGCTCTTCCCGACGACGTCAAAGATACCCCCGAAGGTCGGAGACGAGTCCACGGATCACGTCCAATCGCTGGAGGCCTTCTTTGCTCATCGACACGGGGTTTCTTTCGTCCTAGAAGGGTGATCGGACCTTCTCGAAGGGTGATCCCATGCAAGAAGGGGCCGTCCGCAAGGACGACCCCCCCTCGACTGCCGGGGATATATTCCAGCCCGAAAGGGGCATCAGCCGACCGCGCTGGTCCCTAGTCGTCGAGCGTGAAGATGGATCGTCCCTCGGCCAGGATCGAGTTGAGGGCATCGTTGAAGCACGAGCCCTGAGCCATCACGTCCGGCTCCACTTGCTCCTGGTACTCATTCAGGGACTTCTCGATCTCTTCGCCGAAGACCTCCTGCAGGGTTTCGGTCGCGAGCGCTTCTTTGTGTTTTCCGGGATTATAGGAGATCAAGTCCGACACCAGGCTCCTCGCCAAGCTCTTCGCCTCATCCTCAGGGCTTCGCTGACCCAATCGGATCGGACCCGGGTTTTCCGCCGAGGCCTCGCCCGGGGCAGCAGCAGGCTCATCCGCCTCGACGACCTCCGCCGCGGGCTCAGGCATGTCGATCGCCACGTCCCCGGTCGCGTAGTCCTCGGTGGGGACCAGGTCAATGTCCCCGCCGCTCGAGTCGTCTTCTGCGAATGCGGATTCGTCCGTTTCGAATGCTCCCTCGATCGCGGGAAGCTCCACCGTGCCAGCTTCCGTGGGATCCGCGGTCTCGAAGCTTTCGACCATCGGCTCCGAAGCCGGCAGAGCTTCGCCGGTGGCCCCCTTCGGTCGGTCGACGTCAAAAATATCTGGACAGACGCTACACTGTGCGCGGACGCCCTCTGGCGGGACCTTGGCCGGGTCGACGGGAAAGGACGTGTCACAGGACGGACAGGAAACCGTGATGGTCATGGCTGCGCGACTTCTTCTTTGAATGGCCGTCTACGGTCTACAGCGTAGACCGAACCGGGTAGTGATTTCGTGTAGGTCTTCATTTCCGCAGCTAACTCACTCACCTGGGCCGTATGTGAAAACGGCTGTATCTGGTTCGTGACGACTCCGATCGAAAGAGTCATCAACGGGATTCGTCTAATGCTGCCGCGGCGGTCCTTCCCCAAGAAATAGCCGGCGCGACGGTCCTCCACGGTGTATTGATACGGAATGAGTTCATCGAACAAATAGATGATCTCGTCGCAACACGCTTCAAGATACGTCATGTTGACGATGAAGATAAAGTCATCGCCCCCGATATGACCCACGAATCCGTTCCGGGCAAGCCCGCGGACCACATCCCGAAGGATCCGCGAGAGCAGCAAGATTACATGATCTCCGTGGTTGTACCCGTATCGGTCGTTGAACTCCTTGAAGTTGTCCAGATCCGCATAGCATACGGCGAATTCCTCTTCGAGCCGGAGACGGTCACCGATATCTCGCTCGATTTGGACGGTTCCCGGAAGGCGAGTCGTTGGATGTACGGCGACGTCCCGCTGGGCGCGTCGGATGACGAGCCTGAGGCGTAGATCTTGTTCGCGTTCGGTGTGGTTCTCAGAGACGACTTCGTCGGCCCCGGCCGCGAGCCAATCGGAAATCAGGTCCGTCTGGTCGGCTTCAACCAGCACGACGATCGGTACGACCGCGGTGAACGGGTCCTTCTTCAGGTCAGCGCAGAGGGCGAGTGCCTCTTCGGTATCGCTCGCGCCGTCCAGCACCAGACAGGACGGGAAAGTACGGTTTACTAACGCATGGACCTCTTCGAATTCCTCAGTGGTCTCGAGGTGAAGTTCATGTTCAGTCGAAAACCGGGAAAGCAGATCCGACCACTTTCCGGGCCACGAGCCCTTGCACACGATCGGCCGTGCAGACATGCCACCTTGCGATTGGGGGGACGGAAGTTGCGAGCGTAGTGGTGATCCTTGCTGGCTGTCAACAGCGTGTCTCTACTTCAACAGGTCGCTACCTCGCTTTTCGCGATGCTTTCTCTAAACCTACAATGGTGAAGTCGATAAAAAGTTCCTCCTTATCGACCCGGGCCACCTGTATTTCCAGGCGATCCCCTAGACGGAAGGTACGATGGGAGCGCTCCCCGACCAACATGTAGCGGTCCGGGTGGAAGATGTAATAATCGTCTGTCATGCTGTTCACATGGACCAGTCCGTCCACGAAAACGTCGTCGAGGAGAACGAAAATTCCGAAGGAAGTGACGCCGGACACCGTGCCGGAGAATTCGTCGCCGAGGTGCCGCTCCATGTATTCCACCTTCTTGAGGCCTACGCTTTCTCTTTCCGCTGCCTCGGCGACTCTTTCGCGGACGCTGCAACGCTGGGCTTTTTCCTTGAGACCGTCCCCTTTCCAGTCTTCGGGAACAGCACGGCCCTCGACGAGGGCGTGTGCCAGCACCCGGTGCAGCCACAGATCCGGATACCGCCGGATAGGCGACGTGAAATGTGTGTACCAGTCCGACGCGAGTCCGTAATGACCGAGATTTCGAGTATCGTAGCGGGCCCGGCTCATGGAGCGGAGGATGACCGTGGAGACGAGTTTTTCTTCGGGGCGCCCCTCTACTTGTTTGAGCACTGCTTGTAGGTCTTTTTGCGAGATCTTTCCCTTGGATACGCGATAGCTGAGTCGGCCCAAGAGGGTTCGCAGCTCCCGCATTTTGTCAGTGGGCGGAGGCTCATGCACCCGGTAGAGGAAGGGCAACCGTTTTTGTTCCGCCTCATGCGCCACGATCTCGTTGGCGAGAAGCATGAAGGCCTCGACCAAGCCGTGGCTCTCCAACCTCTCAATCCGGAGAATCGAGACCGGCTTTCCCTCGTCACCCAGCAACACGCGGGCCTCCGGAAGGTCGAAGTCCAGGGAGCCACGATCCTTCCGTTTCTCACGCAGGATTTCGGCAAGCGTCGCCAAGGAGAAAAGGGCCTCGTCCGTCTCAGGATCGATCGCCTTTTCATTGTCCAGGACGGCCTGCGCCTCTTCGTAACTCAGCTTATGGCGGCTTCGGATCTCAGTACGCTCGAACCGGGACTCTCGGATGCGGCCCGCCGAGTCCACCGTTGCGAATACCGACACCGCGAAGCGATCCGTTTCCGGGAGCAAAGAGCAGGCGTCGGTTGATAGCTCGTGGGGGAGCATCGGAATGACCCGGTCCACGAGGTAGACGCTCGTGCCCCGCTTGAAGGCTTCCAGGTCCACCTCGTCTCCCGCACGGACGAAGTGGGAGACGTCGGCGATATGGATGCCGACCTCCCAGGATTCGTCTCCGAGGGACTGGATCGAGAGCGCGTCGTCGTGGTCCTTGGCGTCTGCCGGGTCGATGGTGAACACGTGGAGGTCCCGCCGGTCCGTGCGATTGTCTCCCCCTTCCTTTCTCCGATGAACCACAGCCTCACGCGCCGCCGCAACGACGCTATCCGGAAACGCCAGCGGCAACCCGTGGTCATGGATCACGGACAGGATGTCGACGCCCGGTTCACCCGATTTCCCCAGCACCGTCTCGACGCGACCCATAGGCCCCATTTTACCGCTACCGAACGTTGTGATACGGGCGACGACGATGTCACCCTCCGCGGCCGTGGACTCCTCTCCTCGAGCCACCAAAATCTCGCGGGATATTCGGCGATTCCGGGGGTGAACGACCCCGAAGGAACGCGATTGGTGGAAGGTGCCCACCACCGTCTCGTGCGCTCGGTCCAGAACCTTGATCACACTGCCAACGGGACTGCGGCCGCGCGGACGCCCCTCCACGCGTACGACCACCTGGTCGCCGTCCATGGCGGATTCCAAGGAAAGCCCGGGCACGAAGAGGTCTTGCCCACCTTGGTCCGGCGTGACGAAGCCGTCTCCCTTTTGGGTAACCGCAAGGCGGCCCGCAACCAAGTTGGCTTTCTCAGGCACGGCAAAGCGCTGGCCCCTCACACGGGAGAGGCGCCCTCGCTCAAGCATGTCTCTGAGGAGCACGCGAAAATCCCGAAAATCCCGCGTTGCCACCTTAAGCCCTTTCGCGATCTCCTTCGTCTTCATCGGGCCCCTCCGGGATTGGCGGAGGTACTCGAGCACCGAGTCTTCTGAGGGGATGTTTACTTTCCGCGCCACGTCGATCCCTCGATCCCCGTCAATGTCTGACCTGAAGGACGAGCCCTAGGCCATTCCTGTCGTCCGGAGGCCCGAAGTGCTCCAGCAACTCGTAGGCGGCCGAGAGTCTTATGCGCGTTGGGAGCGGATCGCCTTGGGCGGCGTTGACGACCTGAAATTTCGGCCCGAAGTGCGCGATCATGGCGCCCAATCGGAGGGGTACGTTCGCCAGGGGCTGTGCCTGGAACCCGACGTCCCCCGCCCAACCGCTGGACTGGACCCCGGCGTCATCGCACCGCCCACGACAGTCGAGATCGAACCGGACGACCTTCATGTTCAATCCCACGTCGAGCCAATCGGCGAGGCCAGTTGCGGCGGACACGATACCGACATGACTCCGGATGCTGATCGTTCCACGGACATTTTGTTGGTCGTCTACGAGGTTCTGTTCACCCCCGTCGAGCAGATGGCACGAGAGAGCCAGCACGCCGAGCGGCTGCCGGGCGATAGCCCACGACAGCGCGGTCGATACACCCGCGAGCGGGTCTCCCCTCATGATCAAGAGCTTGCTCTGGCCTAGGCCCGCAAGTCCAGCCGGATTCCAGAACGCCGACTCCGCGCTGGTGACCGCCGTCATGGCACGCCCCAGCGATACGCCCTCGGCTCCAACCGGTAACAGGAGGAATAGCGCTCCTTCGGGAGGTAATGAACCGTTCTGACCCCAAACGTGACTTGGTGGGATCAGTGCCAGCAGGACGACAAGAAAGGCCCGGGAGACTCTAGTCATGGCCGATTGTTCCCGCGGGCACGCGAAAGCCGAACCGACCCAGGTCCTTTCCCCTCCGTCGCCACTTCGGGCGTAGCTTGACCCGTAGCTCCAGGTACACCCGGCACCCGATGAATTCCTCGATCTTCTCGCGGGACACTCGACCCAATTCACGGATCGCCGTCCCCCGGTCCCCAACCAATATCCCCTTCTGCGACTTCCTCTCCACAAAGAGATCCGCCTTGATATAGACGGGGTCCTGGTCCTCACGAAATTCGTCGACCACCGCGAAGACCGAGTACGGAACCTCCTCGCGGAATTGTTCGAACACGGTCTCCCGGATGAATTCCCCCACGAAAAACCGGACCGGGGCGGCCGCGATGTCGTCCGGTGGATAAAGGAAGGGTCCTTCGGGTAGCGCTGCTTCGATCTCGGACCACAACGCGTCCACTCCCTGACCGTGGAGCGCCGAGATCCCGAGTGCCTCAGCCCCCAGTTCGGAACTGGCCCAGTGCGATATTCTCGCGATCTCATCGGGCCCGGCCTCATCGATCTTGTTGATCACGACGATCAAGCGAGAAGACGACAGTGAAAGAGCCTCGCTGATGGCCTCCTTCTCAGCCTCGTGCAGCGGATCGGTAGCGTCCACCAATAGCAGAATGACGTCTCCCTCCCGTACCGCCTCCAGGGCCTCCTCCAGCATGGACCTCTGAAACAGATCCTTGGCCACGAGAAGGCCCGGTGTGTCGAGGAAAATCGCCTGAACACGATCCGTAGAGTGGATACCCGTAATGCGCTGCCACGTCGTTTGGGCTTTGGCCGTGACGATGCTGAGTTTCTGTCCGATCAAGCGGTTCATGAGCGTCGATTTGCCCGAGTTGGGACGGCCAAGGAGGGTCACATAACCCGCCCGCGTCTCGATGTCCGCGTCGGGGAGGGGTGCGTCGGGGCTCATACAGGAAGATCACACCGCTAGGGAGTTGGGTGGAAGAGGGACTCACGGTCCCGCTCCGGTAAACGCGTTGCTCTGCCGCCTGCGGCGGCAGACTGCACTGCGCGGGACCGTGAGTCCCTCTTCATCGGCTCGTTGGGGGGGGGGAAGCAATTGGAGGCGTACCGGTACTGCGGCGTGGTGGGGTCAGTGGGCGCGGCGTCTTATGCGCTTGAGGACGTCCCATCGCCGTGCCCATTCCATGAACAGGATCGCACTGACCGCCGCCAGGCCCGCTAAGGCGTTGAACCCGACGTCTAGGAGGTCGTAGACTCGCTTGGGAAGGAGCCATTGGATACCTTCGTCGAGCCAGCCCAACAGAGCGGTCGCCACTACGGCGAACACCGCCGGAACGGGGACTCGGCGGCCGTTCCGGCGACGCTCGGTGAACGCCTAGTAGATGAGCATGGCCACCAGGCCGTATTCGAAGAGGTGGGAGCGTACTTCCGGAACAGGCAACCTGATCAGCGTCGTCAGATAGACGGCCGTGACACTGAGCGCCGCCCCAATCTCACGTCGGCCCGGCCGCGTCTTCGCCCATTTCACTGCGATGACCACTCCCACTAGGAGCAAGAAAGCGGCGGTCGACACCCGCAGCACATTGCGTTCGCGTAGTGCCGCAGCCAGCTCCTGCGCTGGGCTCAAGGTGGAGTAGATCGCCCCCATCACAGCCAGGATCCAAAGCCAAAGGCTTTGCTCCAGATTGGAGCTAAAGAGAGGCCCGGAACTTGGACCGAGGAACCTCCCTGCGGCCGCGGGTGGATCGAGCTTGGACGATTCCCGCACCATGATCCGTGGCACGATCAGCATGACGATGACAAAAAAAAGGAGGGTGAGCTGTTACTCCAGCACTTCGAGAGGGGGGGCGTTGTCCGCGACGTTGCCCGCCTGGACTGGGGTCACCTCTTGGACCACGCTTGCTAGGCCGTAGGCCCTGACTTCGCCAGGAGCACATCTAGGTGCTCGACGTGCGGTTCACGCTCGAGAAGGAAGTCGTCGTCAGCTGGGTAATATCGCGCTCGGGCGTATTCGTCGCCCGCGAAGGCCTTGATCGCGTCGAGCGAGTCCCAGAGTGTCAGGATCTCAAAGTGGGCGATCCCGCCATCGGCGTCCAAGCGCTGGAGCACGTAGACCCCCCAATTCTCTGGCGTCGCGGTGTAATCCGTAACTCCAGTCTCGAGAAGATACTGGTGGTAGGCATCCGCCGTGGACGCGGGAACGCGCCCACGCCATATCTGAGCGATCATGCTAGCCTGAACGCCATACGCGATCTCCTGAGGCCTACCGTCTCAGCGATCGCTCGTTAAGCGGCGCGCGCCGCCTACTCCAGACCCGCCTTCGCCAGAACGTCCGTGACGAACTCAGACTTGCCTTCGATGTAGGCCGGGCGGTCATGGGGGAATTTCGGGCTAGTTCCGGCTTGAGGTTAGCGTAGGCCTTCGCAAGCGAGGGGTCAGTGCGCAGTGCGTCGCGGAACCCGAGCGTGATCTTTTGATGACGGGATGTCGGTTCACCCGGAGAGAGGTGATGACTCCGGAACGGTACCGTTCCGGCGGCGGAAGAAGTGGCGGCCCGGAATCTCCTCAGCGGGGCGAAATTCGTACCCCAGGGCCGCGAGCGGCCCAACCAGCTCTGTCTCACAAGAGAAGTGTGTGGCGGCCTAATCTTAGAAAGGGGTGGGCAAGCTCCAGAGATCTGGACTGATCGGCCCGCGGCGAGCTGAGGCCCAAACGGGCCGGGCTGGTTCGGGGCGAGCGCCGCTCACCCCGAACCAGGCACAAAAAAGAAGGGCCCACCCCGAAAGGTGGGCCCAACAAGGAAGCTGGCGGCGACGTACTCTCCCACCGGATCAAACCGGCAGTACCATCCGCGCGGCAGAGCTTAACGACCGTGTTCGAGATGGGAACGGGTGTATCCTCTGCGCTAAGACCACCAGCAACAACCAACGAGGTCTGAAGACCTCAGAAGCAACAGGGTAGAGAAGAGAATAAATAGACCTCAATGACCATCATAATTGTGTCCAAGAGTGTGTCAGTTTGAAGTGAGGAAAGAGAAAAAAACTGGTCAAGCCTCTCGGGCGATTAGTACGGCTCGGCTACACATGTTGCCACGCTTCCACCTACCGCCTATCAACGTGCTAGTCTCGCACGGCCCTTCTGAGAACTTACGTTCTGGGAGTGCTCATCTTGGAGGGGGCTTCCCGCTTAGATGCTTTCAGCGGTT
>Ga0310121_10000434_pt1 | contig 45884 bp, 40 predicted proteins | sample CB27_Tmax_986_MG_FD_203504 | JGI IMG/M metagenome (GOLD analysis project Ga0310121, IMG submission 203504) | Marine microbial communities from Western Arctic Ocean, Canada - CB27_Tmax_986 | ecosystem: Environmental > Aquatic > Marine > Oceanic | place: Canada: Western Arctic Ocean | collected... | reverse complement strand
TGACCGTCCTGGGTCACGCCCGCGGCAACAATGTCGCGCACCCACCCCACGCGCCCGTCGCGGCGCATCATGCGGTACTCGAACTCGCCCGGCAGCTCACCGGCCGCGGCGGCCGCCAGCTGGGTGCGCGCGTACTCACGATCCTCGCCGTGCACGCGGTTGTCCAGAAGCCTTCCTGGTACCAGTCGCTCAAGGGGGTAGCCCAGCAGCGTCTCCGCCCGCGGTCCCACGTACGTCACCCGCACGCTGCGCGAGTCGGGGCCTCCCAGGGAACGACGTTGGCGGTCTCCAGCAGACGTCGGAAGCGCTCCTCGCTGGTGCTGAGTGCGTGCTCGGCCTCATGCCGATCGGTGACGTCGGGGATGAACGCGGCCAGGGTGAGCTCGTCCCCCGTGCGGAGCGGCACGAGGGTCACCTCGGCAGGAAAGCGCGTGCCGTCCCGCCATCGACCACCTCGAGGCGCCGGTTCGCCATCGTCCCCGCGCCACCCCCGCGGAAGCGGCAGATGCCGGCCAGGTGCGCCGCGTGCTGCTCCTCGGGAATCACGGTCTCGGTCAGGGTCATCCCGATCGCCTGCTCGCACGCCCACCTGAAAATCGCCTCGGCGGCCCCGCTCCAGTCGACGATGATCCCGAGCCGCTCCACGATCACGACCGCGTCACTGCAGGAGGAGCCCGAGGGACAGCGCCAACCGGCGGCTTGCAGGAGCGGCCAAGAGCGCCGCGACCACCGCGAGGGAGACGGCGAGCGCGCCCGCCAGCGTGCGCGGGACGCCTCGGCTCAGGCGGCCGGGCATGCGGGGGAACCGGGGCACAAGCGGCCCCGCGGACGGGAGGATTCCCGCGCCGTCGCTCCGTTGTACCGCTCTCGGGTCATGCTTACGTTTCAGCTTCTCAAGGAGTTCGGCTCTTCGATCCCCCGGCCCACCTGAAACACCGGGCCTGAATCCGGTCCTTCCGGATTCCCCGCGAGCTGATGGATAACGAAGACCCCAAGGACTACAGCCCCTCCGCCGTGGAGCGGAAGTGGCAGCAGCGCTGGGAGGAGCGTGGCACGAACCGCTTCACCCGGGAGCAGCTGCGTCGGGCCGAAGCGCCCTTCTACAATCTGATGATGTTCCCCTACCCCTCGGCCGAGGGGCTGCATGTCGGGAATATTTACGCCTTCACCGGGGCGGACGTACACGGCCGCTTCCGGCGCCTGCGCGGGGAGCAGGTCTTCGAGCCGATCGGCTTCGACGCCTTCGGCATCCACTCGGAGAACTTCGCGCTCAAGCAGGGGGTCCATCCCATGGACCTCATCCCCGCGAACATCAAGAACTTCACGCGCCAGCTGAAGCGCATCGGGGGGATGTTCGACTGGGCGCATGCCGCCGACACCACCGATCCTGCGTACTACCGCTGGACGCAGTGGATCTTCATCCAGCTCTTCAAGGCCGGGCTCGCGGAGCGCAAGGAGGCGCCGGTCAACTGGTGCCCCTCGTGCAAGACCGTGCTCGCCAACGAGCAGGTGATCGCGGGCGCGTGCGAGCGCTGCGAGACGCCGGTCGAGCAGCGCCGCATCGCGCAGTGGTTCTTCCGCATCACCGACTTCGCGCAGCGGCTGCTCGACAACCTCGAGTGGCTGGACTGGTCAGAGACCACCCGCACGGCACAGCAGAACTGGATCGGGCGCAGCGAGGGCGCCGAGCTGCGCTTCCCGCTCCAGCCGCGAGGGGGTGAGCGGGTCCCGCGCTCCGCGGAGGCGGGCCGGGACTGGGACATCATCCGTGTCTTTACCACGCGCCCGGACACCGTCTTCGGTGCGACCTACATGGTGCTCGCCCCGGAGCACCCACTCGTCGACGAGCTCACGATGCCCGAGCACCGCGCGGCGGTCGACGAGTACCGTGATCGCTCCGTGGCCAAGGACCTGGTGGCGCGCAAGATCGAGACGAAGGAGAAGACGGGCGTCTTCACCGGCGCGTGCTGCATCAATCCCGCGACCGACGAGCCGATTCCGGTCTGGATCGCCGATTACGTACTGTTGGAGTACGGCACGGGCGCGATCATGGCGGTCCCCGGCCACGACCAGCGTGATTTCGACTTCGCGTTCGCTTTCGGTCTGCCGATTCGCCGCGTGGTCGCGGGTCCCGAGGAGGGCCCGGATACCCCGCTCGCCGAGGCCTGGGAGGGGCCCGGCACCCTCGTGCACTCGGGCAAGTTCGACGGTCTCCACGTGCTCGAGGGGAAGCGGCGGATCGTGGACTGGCTCGCCATGCACGGGCTCGCCGAGTGGCGCATCAACTACCGGCTGCACGACTGGTGCATCTCGCGGCAGCGCTATTGGGGGCCGCCCATCCCGATCGTGCACTGCGAGCAGTGCGGCGCGGTACCGGTGCCGGAGGACCAGCTGCCGGTCGTGCTCCCGCGCGTCGAGAACTTCAAGCCCGACGACACGGGGGTGAGCCCGCTCGCGCGCGACGAGTCGTGGCATCGTACGAGTTGCCCGTCCTGCGGGGGCGAGGCCCGCCGCGAGACCGACGTCTCGGACACGTTCCTGGATAGCAGCTGGTACTTCCTCCGCTATCCCTCCACTGACTTCGACGACCGCCCCTTCGATCCCGAGATCACCGCGAAGTGGCTGCCGGTAGACACTTACATCGGCGGCAACGAGCACGCCGTGCTCCACCTGATGTACAGCCGCTTCCTGAACATGGTGCTGCACGATCTGGGGCATCTCAGCTTCGAGGAGCCGTTCACCAAGTTCCGCGCCCACGGGCTGATCACCCGCGAGGGCGCCAAGATGTCGAAGAGCAAGGGCAACGTGATCGTGCCCGATCCCATCATCGAAGAGAACGGGGCCGACACGTTCCGGCTCTACCTGATGTTCATCGGCCCCTTCGAGGAGGGAGGGGACTACCGCGATGAGGGGATCCAGGGCCCCTACGGGTTCCTGCACCGGCTCTGGAACAGCGTCGTCTTCCGCGAGGATGGGGCGGCGACCGATCCCGAGGTCGAGCGCAAGCTGCACCGCACGATCGAGCAGGTCACGGAACAGCTGGCCGAACTCCAGTACAACACGGCGATCGCCGCGCTGATGGAGTACCTGAACGCAGTCCGCGCCGGCGGCCGCAAGGCAGCGCGCGGGGAGGTGGAGCCGCTGATCGTGATGATCGCGCCCTTCTGTCCGCACGTCGCCGAAGAGCTGTGGGAGCAGCTCGGCCACGCGGAGAGCATCTTCGAGGGCGCGAACTGGCCGACCTGGGACGAGGCCAAGGCGCGCTCGGATTGGGTGCCCATCGCGGTGCAGGTGAACGGGAAGCTGCGCGGGACGGTGACCGCCGACCGCGGCGCCCCGCGCGAGGCCGTCGAGGAGCTGGCGCGCAGCGACGAGAACGTCGCGCGCTACCTGGACGGCGCGGAGGTCCGCCGGGTCGTGTATGTCCCGGAGCGGCTCGTCAACTTCGTCGTGAGCTCATGACGCTCCCCCCGCGCCCCGAGCCCCGCCTCGAGCGGCTCATGATCGACGGCATCCGCGTGCTCTCGATGGACGCGGTGCAGCGGGCCGACTCCGGGCACCCGGGCACGCCGATGGCGCTCGCGCCCGCAGGCTACGCGCTCTGGATGCGGCACCTGAGGCACAACCCGGCGAACCCGCGCTGGCCGGATCGAGACCGGTTCGTACTCTCCTGTGGGCACGCCTCCATGCTCCTCTACTCGCTCCTGCACCTGACCGGATACGAGCTGCCGCTCGAGGAGCTGATCAACTTCCGGCAGTGGGGCTCGCTCACACCGGGACACCCCGAAGTCCACCTCACCCCCGGTGTCGAAACCACCACTGGCCCGCTGGGCCAAGGAGTCGCGAACTCGGTGGGGATGGCGCTGGCCGAACGCTGGCTCGCGCACCACTTCAACCGGCCGGGGCACACCGTCATCGACCACCGCACCTGGGCGTTCTGCTCGGACGGCGACCTGATGGAGGGAGTGAGCCACGAGGCCGCCGAGCTGGCGGGACATCACCGGCTCGGAAAGCTCACCTGGATCTTCGACGACAACCGGATCACGATCGAGGGCGACACCGAGCTGGCGACCTCGACCGACCACGCGAAGCGCTTCGAGGGCTACGGCTGGCGGGTGCTGCGCGTGGACGACGGCAACGACGTCGCCGCGCTGGACGCCGCGCTGGCGGATGCCGCAGCGCAGAGCGAGCACCCCACCATCGTCATCTTGCGCACCACGATCGGATGGGGAAGCCCGAACAAGGCGGGGCACCATTCCGCCCACGGCGCGGCGCTGGGGGAGGACGAGGTCCGGCTCACCAAGCAGGCGCTCGGCTATCCGTCGCTCGAGCCCTTCTGGCTGGATCCCGCCGCGGTGGCGAGCTGGCGCACGGCGCTTCCGCGCGGCGCGCGGCTCGAGGGAGAGTGGCGCGCGCGCATGGACGCGTATCGCGCGGCGCACCCGGAGGATGCGGCCGAGCTCGAGCGCGTCTCGGAGGGACGCCTCCCGGACGGCTGGGACGCGGACCTCCCGGACCTGCGCGGCAAGCCGGACGCGACCCGGAACTCCTCGGGGAAGGCGATCCAGGCGCTCGCCACGGTAATTCCCGAGCTGATCGGCGGCTCCGCGGACCTCGGTTCGTCGACCAAGACCGACATCGAAAAGGCCGGCAGCTTCCTGCCCGCCACCCCCGCGGGACGGACGCTCCACTTCGGGGTGCGCGAGCACGCGATGGGCGGCATCCTGAACGGGATGGCGCTGCACGGCGGGGTGCGCCCCTACGGCGGCACGTTCCTGCAATTCGCCGACTACATGCGCCCGGCAATCCGGCTGGCCGCGCTGTCGGAGCTGCCCGTCGTGCTGGTCTACACGCACGACAGCATCGGGCTGGGCGAGGACGGACCCACGCACCAGCCGATCGAGCATCTGGCCGCGCTGCGCGCGATCCCGAACCTGATGGATCTGCGCCCGGCGGACCCCGCGGAAACCGTGGAGGCGTGGCGGGCGGCGCTCGCGCACAGGGAGGGACCATCCTTCCTCGCGCTCACGCGCCAAAAGGTCCCCGACCTGCGCACCGAGGGCGCCGCGCCGGCGCATGGGCTGCACCGCGGCGGCTATGTGCTCTTCGAGGCGTCCGGAGAGGCGCCGGACGCGATCCTGATCGCCACGGGCTCGGAGGTGCACATCGCGGTCGAGGCCCGCCTCCAGCTCGAGGAGGAGGGGATCTTGACCCGGGTGGTGAGCCTTCCGAGCTGGCACCTGTTCGCCTGCCAGGACGAGGCCTACCGCCGCGCGGTGCTCCCCCCCGACGTTCCCGTGCGCGTGGCGGTCGAAGCGGGTGTGCCGTTGGGCTGGGAGCGCTGGGTGGGCGAGGGAGGACGCGTGGTCGGCTTCGAGCGCTTCGGAGCGTCGGCACCACACGAGGTGCTCTACCGCGAGCTCGGGCTCACCCCCGCGCGGGTGGCGGCGGTCGCACGCGAGTTGGTCGCACGGCGACGGGCGACCGTGGGTCAGCCGTGAGCCGGATTCGCGGCAGCTTGGCCGGGTGGTCCCGGCCGGCGGAGACCGGGAGATGCCGGTGCCGCGCCGCGCCGGCGGCTGGAGAGCGCGGAGGAGATCGACGCCCAGCTCGGGCAGAGCGCCGGGGCCAGCCTGCGCCGGCGGCGCCGGGTCTGGTGGCTCCTCGCCAGCGCGATGGTCGGCGGCGGCGGCGGCGGACTCTATCTGGGGTTCCGTGCCCACTGCAGATCGGAGCGGCTCACCGCCGAGCATGAGGCGGAGCGCCGTTCCTCCGCGACCTTCGGCCTCACCCGCGAGACCAACCGCATGCTGCTCGAGCTGTGGCGCATGGAGGACGTCGAGCGGCAGGATCGGATGGTGGTGCCGTGACCGAGCCGCGGCCGCTCGGCTGGAAGGAGCTCGACACCCTCGCCCCCCCGAGCGCTCGGGTCCTGGTCGTGGAGGACGATCTGGGAGTACGGCGCGGGCTGGAGAGAATCTTGGCGGCGCTCGGCTACGAGGTGCGGAGCGCGGGATCCGCGGAGGAAGCCGACCACTGGCTGAGCGCGGAGCGATTCGAGCTGATGCTGCTCGACATCAAGCTTCCCAGGATGAAGGGAGTGGAGTTCCTCTCCTGGGCCCTCGAGCGGGATCGCGAGCTCGCGGTCGTCATGTTGACCGGGCTCGACGATCCCGAACTCGCGATCCAGTGCCTGGAGTTGGGAGCGCGCACCTATCTGGTCAAGCCGATCGAGACCGATTTCCTCCGGCTGGCGCTGCGCGACGCGCTGGCGGTGCGCCGGCTGCTGCTCGAGCGCAACGCCCGCGTCGGCAGCTAGCGCTCACGCCGCCTCACGCGCTCCCAGTGGGAGGGGCGGCACCCGCCTGACGCGCACTGACCGATCCACTCGCTGCACGATCGGGGCGGCCGTGCACGCCACCGTCTGGCATCCCGCCCTGCGCGCCCACAGCCGCCAGCTCGGGCCATGGCCCTCGCCGCCGCTGAACAGCCAGTCGGCGGCGTGAGCCATTTCGTGGACCAGCGTGTCCAGCCGCTCGCGCCCGTTCCCCTGGAGCATCAGGTCGACGTTGAGCGCGATCTCGAGCACTACGCGCCGTCCGGCGACGATCCCGGGCACCATCTGGCCGAGCCGTGTGCGGAAGCGATTGCTGAGGCGCACCGGCAGGGTGCGCGGCAGGCGGCCGTCGAACCGGCTGTCGTTCAGGTAGAGGTAGAGCCGGGGGAGGTAGCGCTTTTGGTCAGGCGTCGCGCAGCAGGGTCCGGGATAGACCGGCTGGGCGCGGAGCGCGGGGGCGAGACCCGGCCAGATCCGCACCCGCCTCGCGGAACGCCGGAGTGTCGCGCTCCGCCTCGCGCACGATCAGTGCGAATGCGTCGAGAATCGAGGGGGGTGCTGGCCGGTAGCCCTCGTGGAGGTTGAGCACGGTGCCGCTCCCGCCGAGTGACCAGATGTTGGTGCGGTTCCTACGGAAGGTGACCCTGTGGAGCCGGCGCGCTCCGCGCCGGTGCAGCGCCTCGAGAAAGGCGACCTCCGAACGATCCAACATCGACCTCTCCCTTCTCCTGCAAGTCCTGCGACGACGGTTCTGTGGAGGCGGAGAGCCCCCCGGGTAGGGGCGATCAACATACCGCGGGACACCCCCGTTTCAACCCTCCAACTCGCCCTCGCGGTAGAAACATCCGTATTCGGTTTCGGCGGTCCCAAGGATCGCTGATCTTCGACTCAACGATTCGGCGAAGGGTTCCGCGGTGTCACTAGATCTAGGGGTCTGTCAATCTCCCCCGAAAAAAAATATTGCATTCCTCGGCGGACCCTTTCTAAATTAGATTACGTCGCTTGCCGTACCACCACCATCTGGAGGTTTCACGTGGCTACCAAGAAGCGAGCTGCAAAGCGCAAGACGGCGAAGAGGCCGGCGAAGAAGACGGCGAAGAAGACGGCCAAGAAGGGCCGCAAGATCAAGAAGGCGAGGAAGGCGAAGAAGTAAACACGTCTTCGGGTCCGCCCCATGGCGGACCGAGCCGTGTGATCGATCCGTGGGGCCGGCAGGGAACTCCTCCCTGCCGGCCCCATGGCTGTTCAGCGGCCGAGCAGCAGCGCCTCCCAGCAATCGATCTTGTCCTCCCACGCGAAGCGGTCGCGCGCGCGGGCGCGCGCCGCCTCCGCCATCCGCCCGTGCGCGTCCCGATCGGCGAGCAGCCGCACGAGGGTCTCCGCGGCGGGCTCGACGATCAGTCCGGACCGCCGGCCGTCGCCGAGCGGCTCGAGCGCGTCGGCCGCGCTGCTCACCGGTGTCGACACAACGGGAACGCCGGCGGCCAGCGCCTCGAGCATGGCGTTGCTCATCCCTTCGGTGCGCGAGGTGACGGCGAAGACGTCCAGCGCATCGAGCACGTCGCCGACCGACTCACGGTGTCCGAGGAAAACGACGCGCTCGGCAATCCCCAGCGTGCGCACGCCGCGGCGCAGCGCCGCCTCCTCGGGACCGGCGCCCCCGGCGGAATCCCGAGCTGCGCGCGCAGCGCACCCGGCGAATGCCGTCGGACGGGCTCCTCCACGCCGTTCCAGACGAGTACGACCCGCTCGGGATCGAGCCGCGGCAGGCTCGCGAGCACGGCGCCCCGGAGCGCACGCGCGTTCACCACCACGCGGTCGACCCAGCGCGCGAACGCGATCCGGTAGAAGGGGCCGCGACTCGGCAGGTCGGTCTCGAGGCCGATGCGCGCGATCACGCGCGGGACCGCTGCGAGCCGGCCGCCCAAGGCCCCGAGCCAGCTCTTCTTGAAGGTGCCGAGCAGGAGCGCGTCGGGCCGGTGCCGCCGCAGCTGGCGCGCGAACCCCACCGCGTGGTGGACCGAGGCGTGGCCGCCCAGGTGCGCGACCTCGGCCGGCACCCCGAGCGCGCGGGCCTGCTCCGCGACCGAGTCGTCGCGGCAGAAGAAGAGGACCCGGTGCCCACGGCGCTGGAGCCGCTCGAGCAGGCGCACCGTGAACGGCGGCTCCTGGTGGGGAATCGGCAGCGTCGGTTCCGACGGCACCTGGATCGTCGGCCCCGAGGGGAGGATCGCGCGCGTACGGCTACGGTGTAGCGCCGCGTCTCAGTTCCAGATCGGGCAGAAGAGCTCCTGGCCCCTTCCGTCTCTCCTCAGTACGCCTCTACGTGCACCCCGGCCACCGCGCGCCCCGAGGGGTCCGCCGCGCTCGCGAACGCAGCGTCCCAGGCGAGCGCCTCGGGAGTGCTGCAGGCGATCGACTTGCCCCCCATGACAGTCCGCGCCGCGGACGAGAGCGGGAAGAAGCCCTCAAAGACCGAGCGGTAGTAGTAGGCTTCCTTGGTGTCGGGCATGTTGTGCGGGAAACGCACCGCCGCCTGCCGCATCTCCGCGTCCGAAACGTGCACGGCGGCGTTGGCCTTGAGCGCGTCGATCCAGCCGTATCCCACCCCGTCGCTGAACTGCTCCTTCTGCCGCTTGGTGACGATCTCGGGAAGAATGTCGGCGAACGCGTCGCGCAGCACCTGCTTCTCGATCCGCCCTTCCGCCTTGCGCGGCATCTTGAGCGCCGGATCGATGGCCATCGCCACGTCCAGGAAGTCCACGTCGAGGAAGGGCACCCGCGCCTCGACCCCCCAGGCCGCCATCGCCTTGTTCGCGCGCAGGCAGTCGAACAGATGGAGCCGGTCGAGCTTGCGTACCGTCTCCTCGTGGAACTCCTTCGCGTTGGGCGCCTTGTGGAAGTACAGGTAGCCGCCGAATACCTCGTCGGCGCCCTCCCCCGAGAGCACCATCTTCACCCCCATGGCGCGGATGCGCCGCGCCATCAGGTACATGGGGGTGGCGGCACGGATGGTCGTGACGTCGTACGTCTCGAGGTGGTGGATCACGTCGACGACCGCGTCCAGCCCCTCCTGGATCGTGTAGACGAAGCCGTGGTGCACGGTGCCGATGTGCTCCGCCACGCGCTCGGCGAACGCCATGTCCGGGGAGCCCTCGAGCCCGACGCTGAAGGAGTGCAACCGCGGCCACCACGCCTCCGCCTGGTCGTCCTCTTCGATGCGCTTCCTCGCGTAGCGCGCTGCGATCGCGGCGATGATCGAAGAATCTAGCCCGCCCGAGAGCAGCACGCCGTAGGGTACGTCGCTCATGAGCTGTGCGTGCACGGCTCGCTCGAGCGCCGGACGGAGCTCGGAGACGGGAACCGGCGCGTTCATCACGTTCTCGTACGAGCGCCAGGCCCGGTCGTAATACGGGCGCGGCTCGGCGTCTCCGGTCTCCATCACGTGCCCCGGTGGGAATGCGCGGACGGTGGTGCACACGGGCACGAGCGCCTTCATCTCGGACGCGACGTGGAGCACTCCCTGCGCATCCCATCCGAGATAGAGCGGCACGACGCCGATGGGGTCGCGCACCACCATCCAGGTCCCTCTGTCGAGATCGCGCAGCACGAAGGCGTAGATGCCGTTCAGCTTCTGGAGCAGCTCCACGCCCATCTTGCGATAGAGCGCGAGGATGATCTCACAGTCCGACTCGGTGCGGAACGGGTAGTGCTGCGTCAGCTCCTTCCGCAGCTCGCGGTGGTTGTAGATCTCGCCGTTCACGGCCAGCACGGTCCGCTCGCCGGGTCCGTACAGGGGCTGGGCACCGCTGGCGGGATCGACAATCGCGAGCCGCTCGTGCACGAGCACCCCGCCCGGGCAGACGTCCACCCCGGACCAGTCTGGTCCGCGATGGCGCTGGAGCCGCGACAGCTTGAGCGCGCGTGCGCGGTACGCTTCTGCGTCCCCGGGGATGTCGAGGATGGCGAGGATCGAGCACATGGATGTGTTTCCCTGCTGCGTGTTGGGGTGGTGCTCCCGCGGCGACGCCAATCCGACAACGAAAGAGGCGGCTCCCGCGGGGAGCCGCCTCTCGGCCTTTGGATCTGTCCGCGTACCGCTACGGAGTCAATCCGAGCCGGCAACTCCCGGGGAGCCGGCGATTGGGATTGTTCCGGTTGTTCGGACGGCGCATCATGCGTGCTCCAAGCCGTACAGGGGCATTGAACGCCAGAAGATCGACCCGCCAGCCGCGCGGGCGCAAGGTGCCACCGGCCCTTGACCGGTCCTGACCGGAATCGCCCTGTTGGGCGTCGCCACCGCCGATTCCTCGGCCCTCCTCGCAGCGCGAGCCGCGCATGATCGACCACTTCATCGGACGCACTCCCACGGTCCGGCTGGAGCGGATCGTGGAGCCCGGCATGGCCGAGGTTTGGATCAAGGTCGAGGGAATGAACCCGGGCGGGTCGATCAAGGACCGTCCGGCGCTCGCCATGATCGCGGACGCGGAGCGGCGCGGGCTGATCCAGCCCGGCGACACGATCGTCGAGCCTACGTCGGGCAACACCGGGATCGGGCTGGCGCAGATCACCTCGGCCCGGGGCTATAAGCTGATCCTCACGCTGCCGGCGCAGATGAGCGAGGAGCGCAAGCGCACGCTCGAGGCGTACGGTGCCAAGCTCGTGCTCACCGATCCGGAGCTCCGCATGATCGGCGCGATCGCCGAGGCAGAGCGGATCCGCGACGAGCAGGGTGCGTTCCTCCCCAACCAGTTCGACAACCCCGCCAACCCGCGCGCGCATTACGAGACGACCGCTCCGGAGCTGTGGGAAGCGCTGGGTGGGCGCATCGACGCGTTCGTGTACGGCTCGGGCACGGGCGGCACGATCAGCGGGGTCGGGCGCTTCCTGAAGGAGCGGCTGGAGGACGTGCTGATCGTCACGGTGGAGCCGGGGCGGAGCGCGGTGCTGCATGGCGAGCCCCGCGGCCAGCACCAGTTCCAGGGGATGGGCCCGGGATTCGTGCCGCCCAACCTCGATCGCTCCCTCATCGATCGGATGGTGAAGGCGTGGGAGGAGACCGCCTTCGACGTGTCCCGCCGGCTGGCGCGCGAGGAGGGACTGTTCGTCGGGATGAGCAGCGGGGCGATCGTGGAGGCGGCTCTGAACGTCGCGCGCGAGCTGGGCACCGGACACCGGGTGGCGTGCATTTCGCCCGACTCCGGCGCGCGCTACCTCACCACACCGCTCTTCGTACCGAACGATTCCACGGCCTGAGGGGACCCGCACGCGGGGTGCTCGGCGCGGACACGGTCACTCGACCGCCGAAGTCAGGGGGGACGGATCCCCGACCGGCTCCAGCAGCAGCGATGGTGGGCGTACGACGTCGGAGTGCTGGAGTAGGGTGATCACGTCGCCGGGCCGAATGCGAGTCTGGTCGTCGATGGGTACGGCCTGCCCCTTCCGCTCGATCACGAGCGGGAGCGCTCCGCCCGCGCTTCCCAGCTCGGCAGGCTCCAGCTCCTTCTCCCCGGCGAGCCGGTACTTGCAGCTGCGCGCCCGGCCGGCCCTCACCTCGCGCGACCAGTATCCGATGTCGGTCTCGATGCCGAAGAGCGTGCGCGCGCGGACCGCGCGCACGCTCTCCACCGGCACCGAGGCCTGATCGGGCCGGAACGCGATCTGCGCGGTCTCGACGCGGAAATCGCGGCGCGCCTTCTCGGCTACCAACAGACTCACGCCTTCGTTGCGGATCAGACCGATCACGCCCCGCCGCGCCCCCAGCTCCCCCAGCTCGAGGACGTCCTCTTCGAGCGCGTTTCCCTGAAGCACCGGCAACCCCTCGCGCATGGCCGCGGCGACCTCGGCGCCGTCAGTCTCCACTAGGATGACGTCCTGCCCCGACGCGCGGAGCGCGCGGGCGAGCTCGCGCGCGACCGGGTTCGCGCCCGCGATCAGGTAGCCCCGATTGGACGGTCGCCGCACCCCGAGCAGGCTCGCCACCAGCCCTCCGCCAAGCCCCTGCACCACCACGGTGGCCGCGATAACCAGGAACACCAGCGCGCGCAGCTCGCGTCCCTCCGCCATCCCCTCCGCGGTGAACGCCTGTGCAAACAGCGAAGCCACGGCCGCGGCCACGATCCCGCGCGGACCGAGCCACGCGAGGAACGCCTTCTCTCGGAGGGTGAGCGACGATCCGATCGTACTCACGGCCACGTCGATCGGGCGCACCACGAACATGAGCAGCGCGGCGGTGGCGATCCCGGGCCAGCCGAGCCCCATCACCTCCTCGATGCGCACGTCGGCTGCCAGCAGGACGAACAGCAGTCCGATCAGCAGCACGGTGAGCTGCTCCTTGAACTCCTTGAGCTCCTGACTGGAGCGCGTGGGCATGTTCCCCACCGCCATGCCGGCGATCGGCGCGGTCATGATGCCGCTCTGGGGGATGATCGCTTCGGAAAGCGAATAGAGGCCGAGGAGTAGCGCGAGCGTCGTGATGCTCGCATAACGCTCGGGGATGACCTTCTCCCACGCGAGCAGGCGTCCGATCAGGACGCCACCCACCACACCGATCGCGAATCCGATCAACAAGCGCGTGGGGATGCCGACCAGCCCGCGGGCAGCCACCGGCAGCTCCTGGGCGAGCACCACCTCGAGCGCGACCACTGCGACGATCGCGCCGATCGGGTCGATCAGGACGCCCTCGGCCTCGAGGATGGTGTGCAGGTTGCGCTTGATCCGCAGCCGGCGCAGGAGCGGAGTGATGACCGTCGGCCCGGTGACGATGACCAGGATGCCGAACGGGATCGCGACCTGCCAGGGCCAGCCCATCACGTAGCGCCCGGCCAGCGCGCCCCCGGCCGCGGTGACGAACGCTCCCCAGGTGACCAGGCGACGGATGGCGAGCGCTTCGTGCCGGAGTCGGTGCAGCTCGAGGTGCATCCCGCCCTCAAACAGGATCACCGCCACCGAGATCCCGACGATCAGGTGGAGTCCCTCGCCGAGCGTGGAGGGTCGCACCAGGTTGGCGACGTCGGGTCCGAGCAGGACGCCGACCACCAGCAGCACGACGATCCCCGGCACCCGCAGGTGCTGGGCGATCACCTGCGCAATCATCCCCCCTGAGAGCGCCAGGCCGAAGGTGAAGGCAGGATCGTCGAGGCTCACGAGCGGAGCTCCGTCATCTCCGCAACCTCGCTGGAAGGCAAGCTAGGCGAAAGCCGCCCTCATCGGGGGCCCAGTCGTGTTGTTCGCCGCGGAGTGCGGCTCAGGGCGCAGTGCCGACCGTATCGCCCGGAACGGTATCTCCGCCCATCGTGTCGCCCGCGATCGGGGGCAGGGGCGGAACGTCCTCCGTCGTCTCCTCGAACTCGTCGATTTCCTCCCCGCCGCAGGCGAGGAACAGCGCGGTGCCGAGCAAGGCGGCGCCCAGGCGGGTGTTTCGGCAGGACAGCTTCGGTCGTCTCTCCGTCGCAGGTTCAGCGGGAAACCCCCGCCGCGGCTCCTGCAATCCCGGGGTCCGCGCGGAAATCGATGACTACTCGAGCGGGATCGGCGCGCCGACCGGAGTGCTGGGGACCGCAGGGCCGACGTGCACGCGCAGCGTGGCGAACGCGATCTCCGAGCCAGCCAACGCGCTCGCGGCCGAGAACAGGAACCCACCGTGCATCCCCCGGACGAAGGCGACCGGACGAGGCGCTCCCAGCGCGAGCGCAGCCGTGAGGCGCGAGGCCACCACCGCCCCCGTGACGGCGATCCCGATCGAGGCGCCGACCTGCCGCGCGCTGTTGAGCACGGCGGAGCCCACCCCCGCCTTGTCCGGCCGCACCGACGACATGGCCGCCGCGGTGGCCGGGGTCATGGTCATCGCCATTCCCGCGCCGGACACGATCATCGGAACGAGCAGGGCCCAGTAGCTCGAGTCGACGGTGAGGCGGGCGAACAGGTGCTGCGGCCCACTCGCGACCCGCTGGAGCTCGTACCGGCCGGCGTCGTCGGTGACCGCCACCCGTACCAGGTCGGGCAGCTCCACCACCGCGCCGGCAAGCGGCGCCCCGGTGTCCGCGTCGGTCACCAGGCCGGAGACAGTGGCCCCGAGAACCTGGGCGTGCAGCAGGACCGCTGACAGGAGGAGGGCGGACGCCATGGGCCAACATCTGCCGAGGTCCGCGCGAGTATCAAGGAGAGCGCAGGAGCTTGCGGTCCCCCAGCACCTCTCCGGCGCCCTCCTTGATCTTCCCACCTGCGTGGCGGGCCTTGCCCTTCAGATCGTCAGCCATGGTCGTCCTCCGGTTGGGCTGTCTCCCTCCGGGTGGCCGCAACGGCCGCGCCGGAGTGGCCAGAGGTCGGCCCCGCGGCCGCACCTGACCGGACATCCTTGACCACACCGGTGTATCTATAGACTGTTTTTGCTCCCCCGGACCGCTCGCTCCGCCCGTCCCGGCGGCCGCCGGCGCGCTCCCCAGCTGCACTCCGTCTTCGTGTCCATTCCACGCCACCCAGACCCCCTCTCGCAGAGGGGTGCCGGCCTCGCCGCCCGCGTCGTCGTGGACGGCAAGTTCCTGCGCGTCCTGGGGGAGACGGGCCAGGCTCGGCGGGGGTCGGGCGGCGGCGCGGCGGGCGGGGAGCGCTTCCGGATCAAGGGCGTCAGCTACGGCACCTTCGCCCCGGACGGGAAGGGGGACCACTTTCCCGAGGCGGAACGGGTGGCCGAGGACTTCGCCGCGATGGCGGCGCTCGGGATCAATACGGTCCGGGTCTACACGCCCCCGCGCCCGGCCCTGCTCGATGAAGCCGCCCGCCACGGGCTGCGCGTCATGGTGGGGCTCCCGTGGTCGCAGCACGTGGCGTTCCTGGACGACCGCCGCCTCACGCGCGCGATCCGGCGCGACCTCGTCGCCCACGTGCGCGCACTCGGCGACCATCCCGCGGCGCTCCTGTTCGCGCTCGGCAGCGAGATCCCGGCCGGGGTGGTGCGCTGGCACGGACGGCTCCGGGTCGAGCGGTTTCTGCGCGAGCTCTACGCGGACGCCAAGGGGGCGGCGCCGGAGAGCCTGTTCACGTATGTGAACTTCCCGCCCACCGAGTACCTCGATCTCTCCTCCTTCGACGTCTGCGCGTTCAACATCTACCTGCACCGGGAACCGGAGCTGCGGGCCTACCTGGCGCGCCTCCAGCACCTGGCCGGACACAAGCCGCTTCTGCTCGCCGAGGCAGGCGCGGACAGCATCCGCGAGGGCGCGGAGGGGCAGGCCGCGATCACCGAGATGCACGTGCGCGCGGCACTCGAGGAGGGCGCGTGCGGCGCGGTCGCGTACGCCTGGACGGACGAATGGTGGCGGGGAGGACGCGCGGTGGACGACTGGGCCTTCGGGCTGGTGGACCGGGAGCGCCGGCCCAAGCCCGCCGCGGCTGCGGTCGCTGCGGCATTCGCAGACGCGCCCTATCCCACCGCCGTCCGGGAACGCTGGCCGCGCGTCTCCGTGGTCGTGTGCGCGTACGACGCCGCGGACACGCTCGAGGACTGCCTGAGCTCGCTCGCGGCGCTCGACTACCCGGACTACGAGATCGTCCTGGTGAACGACGGCTCGCACGACGCCACCGGCGAGATCGCGCGCCGCCACGCCCGGACTGACGGCCGGCTGCGCGTGATCGACACTCCGAACCAGGGGCTCAGCGCGGCCCGGAACGTGGGCCTCGCGGCCGCGACCGGGGAGATCGTGGCGTACACGGACGCGGATGTGCGCGCCGACCCGGACTGGCTCACCTTCCTGATGCAGCCGCTGCTGGACGCCCCCGACGTGGTGGGCTCGGGCGGACCCAACGTGGTCCCCGCGGACGATCCGCCCATCGCGCAGTGCGTCGCGCGTGCGCCGGGAGGGCCCACGCACGTCCTGCTCGACGACCGCACGGCCGAGCACGTCCCGGGCTGCAACATGGCCTTCCGGCGCGCCACGCTCCTCGAGGTCGGCGGCTTCGATCCGATCTACGTGCGCGCCGGCGACGACGTCGACATCTGCTGGCAGCTCCAGGGGCGCGGGTGGAGGATCGGCTTCGCTCCCGCCGCGCTGGTCTGGCACCACCACCGCGCCAGCGTGCGCGCGTACTGGCGGCAGCAGGTCGGCTACGGCGAGGGTGAGACCTGGCTGATGGCGCATCACCCCGAGCAGTTCCTCGAGGGGAAGATGCGCTGGCGCGGACGCATCTACTCGCCCCTTCCCTTCGTGCGCTCGCTCGCGGGGACGCGCGTGAACGCCGGTGTGTGGGGGACAGCCGCGTTCCCCTCGGTCTACCGCACCGACGTGCACCCCTTCGCGTTCATGCCGCACTCGATCCGCTGGCAGGCACTCTCGCTCACCCTCGTGCTCGTGGGAGTGCTGCTGATGGCGCTCGGGCTGGCGGGGACTGGCGTCTGGGCGAGCCCCGCGCTGCTCGCCGCGGGGCTCGCCGGGCTGGCGGTCACGCTCGCGCGTAACGCGGCCTATGCGCTCCGGTCGGACCTGAGCGGTGTGCCCGGCTCACACCTGCGGCACCGCGCAACGATCGCCTACCTGCACTTCGTGCAGCCGCTCGCGCGCGCGTGGGGGCGCGTACGCGGAATGCTCGCGCCGCCGGAGGTCGTGCGCGGTCCCCAAGCCGCACGCCCGACGATGGAGATCCGGCCAGGGGTACGGGACGTCCGCCGCGGGCTGCTGCTTGCCTCAGGGGGCGCCGCCGAGGACCGCTTCTGGAGCGAGCGCTGGGCGGCGGTCGAGGGATTGCTCGCGCGCCTGACCGAGCGGCTGCGCCGGGCGCGTCCGGCGTGCACAGTCGCGGTCGACGACGGCTGGTCGGCGGACCGCGACGTGAGCGTGCTGGTCGGGCGCTGGGCGTGGCTCGACCTGCGCGCGCTGGTCGAGGAGCACCGGGACGGGAAGTGCCTGATCCGGATCGGGACACACCTGCGCCCGACCGCGCTCGGGGTGGCTGCCGCGGTGGCGCTCGGCCTCGCACTCACGGTCGCGGCGAGCGCGGGCTTCGCGTACCGCTGGCCGGCCGCTGGGGTCGCGGCCGCGGGGCTCACGCTCGGTCTGGGGGTCTTCGTCTGGGCCCGCACCGCGCGGGCTGCGGCCACTGTGCGCCAGGCGCTCGAGCGCGTCTCGGCCGCGCTCGCGCTGGCGCCGCTCCGCCCCGAGCCCGCACGCGCGCCGCTGCTCGCCCCCTCGCTCCTGAGCACGTACGGGCTCCGGAGCGCCCCCTTGTTCGTGCTCACGATCCTCTCGCTCGGCGCGAGCACGTTCCTGCTGCGCGACGCCGCGATCTCGCAGGTTATCCAGTACGGGCCGCGCATGTCAGCGTGGCTCGACACCCCCGGCGGGCTCGCGATCGGACCGGCCGGGCACATCTATCTGGCCGACGCGCACAGCGACGCGATCCGCCGCATCGACGCCACCACGCTCACGTCGGCGACCTACGCGGGCGATCCGGGACGGGGCGCGGGCTTCACCGGCGACGGCGGTCCCGCCGCGCGCGCGCAGCTCGCCGAGCCGGACGGGATCGCGTTCGCGCCCGACGGCGACCTGATCGTGGCCGACTCCGAGAACCACCGGATCCGGCGCATCGACCGGGAGACGGGGGTGATCACGACCATCGCGGGCTCCGGCGTGCCGGGGTGGAACGGGGACGGGCTGCCCGCGCTCGAGACCGCCTTCGACCAGCCCTCCGCGGTCGCCTGCGCGCCGAACGGCGACATCTACGTCGCGGACACCATGAACAACCGCATCCGCCGGATCGACCACGTCACCGGTCTGGTCTCCACGGTGGCCGGGAACGGCCGGGTCGCCGAGGACGGCCCCGTCGGGGACGGGCGGTCGGCCACCGAGGCGCGCCTCTTCATGCCGAGCGACGTCGCGCTCGGCCCCGACGGCGATCTCTACGTCGCGGACACACACCACAACCGCATCCGAGTGGTCGACCGGGCGACCGGACGGATCCGCACGGTCGCGGGGAGTGGCGCCTTCGGCAACGCGCCGGATGCCGTTCCCGCGACGGAGGGAGCGCTCTCGGCGCCGACCGGAATCGCGCTGCTGCCCGGAGCCGGAGGGCTCACGCTCTTTATCGCGGACTCCTACAACGCGGTAGTGCGCCGCATCGGGCCGGACGGCGTCATGTACCGCGTGGAGGCGGGCGAGACGCTGCTCGTGCCCGCCCGGGTGGCGTTCGCGCCTGCGAGCGGCTGGCTCTACGTGACCGACGCGGCCGACGACAAGCTGGTCGCGCTCTCCGTCCCCGGGCTCCAGCCGCACCCCGCCGACGCGACGGCCTCGCGATGAACGCCTCCCTGCTGCGCTGGATGGCCCCGTACCTCCGCCCCTACCGGGGGCGGCTGGGGCTGCTCGGGGGGCTGCTCTTCCTCGAGGTCGTGTTGGGCGCGCTCCAGCCCTGGCCGCTCGCGTTCGTGCTCGACTACGTGCTGACCGGGCGCCCGCTGCCGGACTTCCTCGCGGCGCGCATCGGTCCCGTGGACTTGGACACGCGCGTGCTGCTCCTCATCGTCGTCGCGCTGCTGGGCGTGGCGCTCGCGTTCGCGAACCAGCTCGTCACGTTCAAGGCCACCCAGGTGCAGGTGCAGACCGGGCAGGGGCTCGTCTACGACCTGCGCTACAAGCTCTTCCAGCACCTGCAGCGCCTCGGGCTGCACCACCACGTCACGACCAACACGGGCGACGCGGTCTACCGGATTGACGTCGACTCGTACTCGATCGACAACCTGGTGATGAGCGGAATCTTTCCGCTGCTCACCTCGACCGCCGCGCTGGTCGTGATGTTCTCGCTGATGGCGAGCATCGACGCCCGGGTCGCGCTGCTCTCGCTCGCGGTCGTGCCGTTCCTCTTCCTCTCGCTCCGCCACTACATGCACACGCTGGTGCACCGGATCGAGGGGGTAAAGTCGCTCGAATCCAGGCTGGTGGAACGGCTCTACGAGGTGTTCGCGGCGATGCGGCTGGTGAAGGGCTTCGCGCGCGAGCCCTTCGAATTGAAGCGGTATCGTATGGCCGGCGACGAGGTGATGCAGGCCCGCATCGCGATCACCCGGCAGGAGTCGATCTTCTCGGTCACGGTGAGCACGATCACCATGTTCGGCACCGCGCTGGTGCTGATCGTGGGCGGACTCTCGGTGATCCGCGGGCAGATGACGATCGGCCAGCTCATCGTCGTGCTCACCTACCTGGGCTCCGTGTACGGGCCGCTCGCCGAGGTCGCGCACACCAGCGGCCAGCTCCAGGACGCGCTCGCGGCGGCGCGGCGCGTGCGCGCCACGCTGGCGCTCGAGCCGGAGCCGCTCGACGAGTCCGGCGCGCTCGACGCCTACCGGCTCGTGGGCTCCGTGCGGTTCGACGACGTGGGCTTCCGCTATCCCGACGGCACGGACATGCTGCACGACATCAGCTTCGTGGCCGCCCCCGGCGAGATGGTCGCGCTGGTCGGGCTCACCGGCGCGGGCAAGACGACCCTGGTGAGCCTGATCCCCCGCCTTTACGACGCGGCCCAGGGTCGGGTGCTGATCGACGGCGTCGACGTGCGCCGCTACGCGCTCCGCTCGCTGCGCGACCGGATCGCGATCGTCCCCCAGGAGCCGCTGCTGCTCCAGGGCACGATCGCCGACAACCTGCGTTACGGCCGGCTGGACGCCACGCGCGAGGAGATCGAGGAGGCCGCGCGGGCGGCGCACGCGCACGACTTCATCGCGCGGCTCTCCAGGGGCTACGACACCGAGATCGCAGAGGCGGGGGGCGGGCTCTCGGGGGGCGAGCGCCAGCGGCTCTCCGTCGCGCGCGCGCTGCTCAAGGACGCACCCATCCTGATCCTGGACGAGCCCACCTCCTCGCTGGACGCGATCTCGGAGGAGATCGTCTTCTCCGCGCTCAAGCGGCTGCGCGCCGGCCGCACCACGATCGTGATCGCGCACCGGCTCTCCACCGTGCGCGACGCGGACCGGATCCTCGTCCTGGACGGGGGACGGATCTCCGCGCAGGGGACCCACGAGGAGCTGCTCCGCACGAGCTCGCTCTACGCGCGCATGTGCGAGCGGCTCTCGATCGGCCGCTCGCTGGATGAGCCGGAGACCGTGGACGAGCTGATGGAGGCCGCGCTGCCCTCGCCCGCGAACGACCCCGGCCTGCGCGCGGTCTGACCCCGGCCCCAGCGGCAGCAGCGTGAAGGTCGTCCTGGCGGGGATCATCGCCCGCTACCCGTTCGGCGGCGTCACCTGGTGCTCGCTCATGTACCTGCTGGCGCTGCGTGAGCTCGGCCACGACGTGCTCTACATCGAGGACACGGGCGAGTGCGTCTACGACCCGGTCCGGAACGAGCAGTCGCTCGATCCCCGCTACGGCACGGCGCTCATCCACCGTTCGCTCGAGCCGTTCGGGCTGGGCGACCGCTGGGCGTTCGTCAACTACGACGGCAGCTATCACGGGATGGGCGCTAAGGAGGTGCGGCGCTGGTGCGCCGACGCCGACTTCTTCCTGAACCTCTCGGGCGGCTCCTGGTTCTGGCGCGACGAGTATGTCTCCATCCCGCGCAAGGCCTTCGTCGACTCGGACCCCGGGTTCACGCAACTCGCGATTGCGAACGCGGAGCCCTGGTACGTCGAGTTCTTCCGCGGATTCGATCGCCTCTTCACCTTCGGCGCGAACATTGGTACGGCGGCGTCGCCCGTGCCGACCGGAGAATTCCAGTGGCGCAAGACCTGGCAGCCGATCGCGCTCGACCAGTGGCACGCGAGCGTGCCCGCCGGAGACCGCTTCACCAGCGTGATGACCTGGCGCATCGAGAGCTTCGCCGACGTGGACGGCAACAAGGACCAGGAGTTCCTGCGCTTCCTGGAGCTGCCGTCACGCACCGAGCAGCGCTTTCGCATGGCCGTGAACGGCCCCCACGCGCTCCTGGCGGAGCACGGCTGGGATCCGGTGGACGCGATGGCGATGTCGCGCACGCCCTGGGGGTATCGCCAGTTCATCCAGCGCTCGCGCGCGGAGTTCGGTGTGGCCAAGCACACGTACGTCGCCACCTGCTCGGGCTGGTTCAGCGACCGCACCGAGTGCTACCTCGCCTCCGGCCGCCCCGCGCTCGTGCAGGACACCGGCTGGAGCGAGCACCTGCCGCACGGCGACGGGCTGCTGGCGTTCGCAACATCCGAGCAGGCACTCGCCGGGATCGACCGAATCAACAGCGACTACGCACGCCACGCGCGCTACGCCGAGCAGATAGCGCACGAGTACTTCGACGGCCGCCGCGTGGTCGGCCGGCTCGTCGAGGAGGCGATGGGGTGAGGATCGCGCACGTGGGTCCGGTCGCCACCTCGATCCCGCCGCCAAAGTCCGGCTCGGTCGAGACGATGACCTCGCTGCTCACCGAGGGGCTGGTGGAGCGCGGCCACGACGTCACCCTGTTCGCGACCGGGGACTCGGTGACCGCGGCCGAGCTGCACGCCCTATACGCGCAGGGGTACTGGCACGACGAGAACATGTGGCCATGGGAACTCTACGAGATGCTCAATCTGGCCGCCGCCGTCGAGCGCGCGCACGACTTCGACGTGATCCACTACGAGGCCGCGTACTACCCGATGTCGCTCGCGTTCGCGCGCATCTGCCCGACGCCGATCGTGCAGACGCTCCACCACTCCCCCTCCACCGCCGAGGTCGGGCTCTGGGCGCGCTACCTGGAGGCGCCCTTCGTCGCCATCTCCGAGGAGCAGGCGCGGCTGCTCGACAGCCTGAACGTGATCGGGACGGTGCTGCATGGGATCGACACAGACCGGTTTCCTGTCCAGAAACGGCCGGACGACTATCTGCTCTTCCTGGGCCGCTTCACCGAGGGCAAGGGCGTGCTCCAGGCGATCGAGGTGGCGCGCCGCGCCGGCATGAAGCTGGTCCTGGCGGCGGCCGAGGAGGACTACTACCGCGAGCACGTGGCGCCGCACGTGGACGGGGTGAACGTGGTCTACTTCGGCGAGGCCGACCACGACGCCAAGGTGCGCCTCTACGGGGGCGGCCGCGCCCTGCTCTACCCGATCCAGGCGCGCGAGCCGTTCGGGCTGGTGCTCGCGGAGGCGATGGCGTGCGGGACTCCGGTGGCCGCGCTCGACAGGGGCGCGGTACGCGAGGTGGTGGACGACGGCGTCACCGGGATCGTCTTCGACGACCTGGAGCAGATGGTGGGCGGGCTCGGCCGCGTGCTGGAGCTGGACCGCCGCCGGGTGCACGAGCGCGCGGTCGCGCGCTTCGGCGTCGCGCGCATGGTGGACGAGTACGAGGCCGTGTACCGCACCGTCGTGGACGGGGGGCGCCGGTGACGGCCGCGGCAGGGGGGGCCCTCGCCGGCCACACGATCGTCGCCGTGTTCGCGCACCCCGATGACGAGGCGCTCGCCTGCGGGGGGACACTCGCGCGGGCCGCCGACGCGGGCGCGCGCGTGGTGCTCGTGTGCGCCTCGCGCGGAGAGCTGGGCTCGGTGAGCGATCCCGCGCTCGTCCCCCAGGGGGACGTCGCCGCCGCGCGCGCCGCCGAGCTCCTGGAGTCGGCGCGCGTCCTGGGCGCGGCCGAAGTGGTGCAGCTCGGACATGCAGACGGCTGCCTGCGCTGGGCGGATGCGCTGGATGCCGACCTCGTCGCGGTGCTCGTGCGCGAGCGCCCGGACGCGGTGATCACGTTCGACGCCGACGGGCTCTACTGGCACGACGACCACATCGGCGTGCACGAGCGCACAAGCGCGGCGGTGGCCACCCTCGACGCCACCCCCGGTGCCCGCGTGCTCGCGCTCTACTACGTGAGCCTCGCTCCCGGCGCGATACGCACCATCGTGGACGCGGCGCACGCGCGCGGAGGCGCCCGGAACGGCGGCGGGCTCTGGGGGATCTCGCCCGATGCGTTCGGCGTCGCCACTCCCGCGCCGACGCTCACGCTGGACGTCCGGCCCTGGCTCCCGCGCAAGCTGGCCGCGATCCGCTGCCACCGGACGCAGGTGGGCGCCGGCAGCCCCTTCCTCTGGCTCGACGAGGACGATGCGCTCCGGCTGCTCGCATGCGAGCAGTTCCGGCGGGCCTACGTGGGCGGCGAGGCGGAGGCGGTGCTCGAGCGGCTCGAGCAAGGTGTGGACGCGTGAGGCCTGAGACGCTGGAGATCCTCCGCTGCCCCTACTGCGGCAGCCGCCTCGAGCTGGTCGAGTCGATGCACCACGTGCGCGAGGCCGAGGCGATCCTGGAGGGGGTGCTCGCCTGCCACTGCTGTCTCTTTCCCGTGGTGGGCGGGGTTCCGGTGATGCACCTGCACCCGAACGCCGCCCTTGCGCGCGAGGCGATCGAAGCCGGCGAGTCCGACCGCGCGTTCCGGGCGCTCGTCTCCGAGGACGAGGAGAGGGCGGCCCGCTTCACCGAGGCCGCGGCCGGGCACAACACCACCTATCGCGAGCTCGCCGAGACGCTCGCGGAGGAGCTCGAGGGCGACTGCTTCCTGTACCGCTTCTCCGACCCCTCGTACGTGGCCGCGAGCGCGGTCGTGCGCGCGGTGGGCGGAACCGTGCTGGCCAACGGCGGGCGGGCGATCGACGCGTGCGGCGGCTCGGGGCATCTTACGCGCGTGCTCCTCGAGCTCTCCGACGCGCCCGTGATCGCGGATCTCTATTTCGCGAAGCTCTGGCTGGCGGCGCGTTACGTAGCACCCGGCTGCGAGCCGGTCTGCTGCGACGGGAACGCACCGCTCCCCTTGGCAAGAGGCGCCTTCCGTTTCGCGCTCTGCGCGGACGCCTTCATGTACATCTGGACCAAGCGGCAGCTCGTGGGCGAGCTGGAGCGGCTGGTGGACCGGGGGCCGAGCGAGGCCGCCGCAGTCGTGATCACACACGCCCACAACCAGCTCGTGTGGAGCCACTCGCACGGGGAGCCCCTTCCACCCGAGGGCTACCGCGATCTGTTCGAGTCGCTCGAGCCCCGCCTCTTCCCCGAGCAACGGCTGCTGGACGACGTCGTAGCCGGCGGGCCGCTGGACCTGTCGCGCCGCTCGGACGCGGAGGCGCTCGCCGCCGATCCCGCGCTCACGATCGTCGCGACGCGACCCGCCGGGACAGTGGGCCTGCTTCGGCCCCACCCGCTGGGTGCGCGCGAGCCGCTCCGGGGAGATCTGCGGCTGAATCCGCTCTACGCGACGGAGCGGGTGGGCTCGGGCCTGCGCATGCGCCTTGCATTCCCCTCGGAGGACTACGAGGAGGAGTACGGCGCGTGTCGGCGTTACCTGCCGGAGGAGGTCACCCTCGACCGCGAGGTGATGGAAGCGGTCGAGGAGGGCAAGCGCACGCCGCAGGTGCTGGAGCTGCTCCGGCGGCGGATCATGCTGGACATGCCGGAGCGGTACTACTAGATGGTGAGACAGCCTTCCGTCTTCCGGGACCGCGTGCTCCGCCATCCGGCGGTTAGACCCAGTTCACATCCGTAGGAAACGCGCCAACCGGTTCCGGTGGTATCCCGCCCATCAGTACCAAGTCGCACTTGCCCCCACGTAGATGGCCCTCGGATGCTGAGGTGGGTCCACCATGTCGGGGGCGACGTCCTTGTGCCACGGACCCGCGATCCTAGTCTAACAGCTCTGCTGTTAACCTGAGCGGGCCACCTGCTCAGGCCTCGATCCGCCCACTCCCCGAGTCAGTTCAAGCGAAGCAGCAGGAAGCCGCTAGAACACTAGACAACTATCCGTTACAAGCCACTAGTTCGCCGTGCGGGGTGCGAACGGATACCCGGGCGGGCCGTTGAGATAGTGCGCCCCAAGCGACTCGACCGAGGTGATCATGTCCATGTCCGGATACAGCACGCTGTGAGCCGGATAGTCGCGGCTTCCTCGCGGGGAGAACTAGATCGCCCCGTCCCGCGTGATCTGGATCTTGGGCGCTCGTGCTGCGAGGGGCTCAGCGTGATCCCGTCGTAGCGGCCGCCGATCCGGCCGTGCAGGTAGAAGCTCGTGCCGCCGAGCCCGCATCCGGCGTCGATCACGTGCGGATCGTGTAACGGCCCGAGCGCATCGAGCAGCCGCTCGTGCACGACGTGATGGGGAGAAACGTCCGGGCGCTCCGAGCGGAGCTTCCGGTGCACGGTGAGGATGTGATCGCCGCTCCGGCTGACCCAGCGCGCGATGCGCTGGAAGCGGCCGAGCCAGTCGTAGTAGCGGCCGAGGCTCACGGAGCAACGGAAGGAGGGAGGAGGGCGCTCAGCTTCGCCTGATGTGAAAGCCTCCGCACGGAGGCTGACTAAGTATCAGGCGAAGCTGAGCGCCCGACTAGTCGCCGGCGATGCCTCGGTTGATCATATCCATCAACCAATGCCCCGACCGGTGCACCTTGGCGTGGACGTAGCGGGCGTTGTGGGGGTTGAGACGGCCGTGGAGCGGCTTGCGGTCGACCACGGTCATCCCCGCCTCCTGGACCGCGTGCAGCTTGTCCGGATTGTTGGTGAGCAGCTGCACGCGCTCGACCCCGAGGTGCCGTAGGATCGCCACCGCGGCGTCGTAGCGGCGCTCGTCGGCGCCGAACCCGAGCGTCCCGTCCGCGTCGACCGTGTCGAGCCCCTCCTGCTGCAGCGCGTAAGCGCGCAGCTTGTTCCCGAGTCCGATCCCGCGCCCCTCCTGCGCGAGGTAGACCAGTACGCCGCCACCGCGCTCCGCGAAGTACGAGAGACAGCCGTGGAGCTGCTCGCCGCAGTCGCAGCGCAGGCTCCCGAAGATGTCCCCGGTGAGGCACGCGGAGTGGACGCGCACCGGCAACGGATCTGGCCATTCGGCACGCTCGCCGATCGTGATCGCGACGTGCTGCACGAACCCGTTACCTTCACGGAAGAAGATGAAGCGTGCGCTCTCGGCATCCCGGAGGGGGACAGTGGCCTCGGCCACGTGCGTGACCTCGATTGCGTGCGTCGTGACCAGCGCCTCCACCTCGGTCGCGCTCACGTCCAATACGGTGGCGTCGCTCATCCACTCGAGCAGCCGCGCAACCCGCATCGGATCGGGCGCCATGCTCACGACCGTCGGGAGCAGCTGACCGAACCGTGCCAGCGCGAGACCGGCCGCCTCGGCGCTGGTGGCGGGCCGGGCCTCCACGTGGCCGGTGGGTCGCAGTGCAGTCGCCAACCGCTGGATGCTCGCCGGCGTGGCGGCCGGACCCAGGGCAATGCTCAGGTGGCGGGGGGGGCCACCGTTGGGGAGCCCCATCGCATGGCCGCGATGGTGGGTGACCACGACCCGCAAGTCCATACCGAGCTCGCGCAGCTGCTCGAGGCGATCGACCGTGAGCCCCTCCACGGCCGCGACCAGCGCCGAGCTGCCGGGATCGGTGACGTAGAGCGCCCGCCCTTGCCGGAGCTCGAACAGTCCGCGTTCCGCTTTGTGCACCATTGGGTCAGGTGGTATCGTTCGCGCTGGAGAGACGTCCGGAGGGCCCGAGCCCGGTGTTCCGTGCGCTCGCACGCGCAGTGGTCCTGGAGCGGTCTCGCGGGTGGTTTGCGAGGGAAGATTCTAGGCGAATCGGTGGCCCTGAGATGCTCAGGCTGACAGTTGCGTGGGTGGTTGTCAATGCCCTGCTGATGACCCCCATCTGGCTCTCCGCGGCGGTCCTGCCGGATGGCTCGATCTCCGGCGGATGGCTGGCGGTCGAAGCCGCGTTCCTGGTGGGCACGCTGGCGCTGCTGCCAAGGCGGCCCTGGGGCGTCAGGCTGGCGTGGGGCGCAACGATCGCGGTCGTGCTGGTCACGCTGGTCGGCGTCGTGGATCTGGTCTTCCAGGTGAGCCTGGCCCGTCCCCTCAATCTCTTCATCGACCTCTATCTGGTGAGCGCCATCTACAACCTGGCGGTCGGAAACATGGGGCTCGTCGCGACTCTGGCGACCCTCCTCCTCCTCCTCCTGGTCCTTGGTCTAGCAAGCTTCGGGCTGGCCCGGCTGCTGGCTCCCCCCGACGTGCCCCCGGGGTGGCCACGGGGGGCGCCCCTCGCGTGGCCTCGCAAGGGGATGGCGCCGCGGCTGGCCGGGCTGGCGCTGGTGGCCTTCTCTGCCCTGGGCATGACCGGCACGACCCCGCTCATCCAGAGCCGGCTGGCGGCCCCGGTTGGGCGGCTCGTCCGTACGCAGGCCGCGCTGCTGCGCGAGACACGGGAGGAGAAGAGGCGCTTCGCCGACGAGCTCACCAGCCCCAGTAGCTACGCCGGAGTCCACGGCCTCCTTTCCGGGCTCGAGGGGCGTGACGTCCTCCTCACGTTCATCGAGTCGTACGGGATGGCGGTCCTGAACGACCCCGATTTCGCGGCGGTGATCGGCCCGCGTCTCGACACGCTCGCCGCACGCGCCGGCCGGACGGGCCTCTACCTGGCGACCGGGACGCTGATCTCTCCGACCACGGGCGGGCAGTCGTGGTACGCACACGGGACCGTGATCAGCGGCCTCTGGCTTTCCAATCAGCTCCGCTACGAGCTGATGCTCGCGAGCGACCGCGAGACCATGGTCGACGACTTCCGCCACGCCGGCTACCGCACCGCCGCGCTCATGCCCGCGATCACCATGAGCTGGCCGGACGGTGTGCGGCTCGGCTACGACCAGGTGCACACGGCCGCGAACATCACCTACGGCGGTCCGCCCCTCTACTGGGTCACGATGCCCGATCAGTTCACCTGGTCCTACCTGCACCGGACCGTGCGCCACGGGGGCGACGGCCGCCCGCAGTTCGTGGGGACCGCGATGGTGAGCAGCCACGCTCCCTGGACGCCGATCCTGCCCATGGTGGACTGGGACGAGATCGGCGACGGCTCCCGCTTCGAGTCCTTTCGGCAGGAGGGGCACCCGCCCGAGGAGCTGTGGATCGACATCGAGCAACTGCGCGCTCAGTACGCGCGCTCGATCGACTACTCGCTTCGGGCGATGACCGGGTACGTAGAGCGCTACTTGGACGAAGGCACCCTGCTGATCGTGATGGGTGACCACGAGGCGGCCCCCTGGGTCACGGGCGCCACGAGCGCCGCGGTCCCGGTCCACGTCTTCGCGCGCGACCGGGCGCTGCTGAAGCCGTTTCTCGACTGGGGCTTCCGCGAGGGGAGCCGTCCCGATTCGAACCAGGAGCCGCACCGCATGGACGAGTTCCGTGGCTGGTTCGTGCACGCGTACAGCGGGGGCGCCGCGGTGCCGCACGCGCGGCCGCACCTTCAGCGCGCAACGCAGGAGGCGCCGTGACCGTCCAACGCTACGGAGCGGGCTTCCGCTTCTTCCACTGGCTGGTCGTACTGCTCTTCCTGGCGCAGATCCCGGCGGGAATCGCTATGATCGTGCCCGCCATGATCGGCGACTTCGCGGCCCTCCCCGGGGTGGAGCAAAGCACGATCGACACGCTCTACATCTTCCACAAAGGGCTGGGTGCGGTCCTGATCGTGGTGATCCTGGCGCGCGTGCTGTGGCGGCTTACCCATCGAGCGCCGCCCATGCCCGAGAGCGTCCCCCCGCTCGAGCGCAGGATCGCGGGATGGACGTACGCCTTCATGTACGTGCTGATGGTGGTCGCGGCCGTGAGCGGCTACGTGCACGTGATCGGGTTGGGCTTCCCGATCGAGCTCCTGGACGCGTTGGGCGTGCCCCCGCTCATTCCGCGGATGGAGCGGCTCGCGGTGATCTCCTCCTTCGTGCACCGCTTCACGGTCTTCATCCTGGTGGGCGTAGTCGGCGTGCACGTCGCCGAGGTGCTCCGCCATCATTGGGTCGTCAAGGACGGGATCCTGGGCCGGATGTGGCCGCCCATCGGGCGGGGCGCGCTGTCCCCGGCGCAGCCGTCGTCCGAACGGCCGTCCGCGCCTGTGACGAGCGTTGGCACCCCCCCGCGTTGAACGGTGGGCAGGGCTCCTGCGGTCACTCGCCGTCTATTGGCGTCCGGGGCGGCAGCGCGGGCTGCGCCGGCTCTACCGGCCGTGGGTCGGCCCCGGTGACCTCGTCTTCGACGTCGGCGCGCATGTGGGTGACCGCGCGGCGGCGTTCAGCGCGCTCGGCGCGCAGGTGGTCGCGCTCGAGCCGCAGCCGGAGATCCGCCGCTGGCTGGTGCGCCTCGTGGGCGGGCGCCCTGGCGTGACGATCCGCCCGGAAGCGGTCGGGAGCGCGCCGGGCACGGCACGGCTCGCGGTGAGCCACCGCACCCCCACCGTCTCCTCGCTCGCAGAGCGCTGGACGACCGCGCTCCCCGAGGCCAACCCGAGCTTCCGCCAGGTGCGCTGGGAGGAGACGGTCGAGGTGTCGGTTACGACCCTCGACGCGCTGATCGGCACCTACGGAATGCCCCGCTTCTGCAAGATCGACGTGGAGGGGTTCGAGGCGGAGGTGCTCGCCGGGCTCTCGCGCCCGCTCCCGGGCCTCTCCTTCGAGTTCGTGGCGGGCGCGCTCGACGTGCCGATCGCGTGCGTGCGGCGGCTCGAAGCGCTCGGCCGCTACGAGCTCAACGCGGTCCGAGGCGAGGAGCGGCGCTTCGTCTCCGAGCGCTGGCTCAGCCCGACCGAAGTGGTCCGCTGGCTGGAGCGCGGCACGGGCGACGCGCCGTCCGGGGACGTTTACGCGCGGCTGCTCGCTCCCGCTTCCTACCCATCCGACGGCAGGCTCGATGGCTGAGGCTGGCGATCTCGGCACGATCCGCTGGTGGCACGGGCTCACCACCGTAGAGGCCGACCGCCTGGCCGAGCACGATCCGGTCGTGGTCCTACCACTCGCCGCGATCGAGCAGCACGGGCCGCACCTGCCGCTCTCCACGGACCTGGACATCGGGCTCGGGTTGTTGGGCGAGGCGTTCCGCCATCTCCCTGCCGACTTCCCGGCATGGGCGCTCCCTCCGCAACCGATCGGATCCAGCCGCGAGCACGCGCGCTTCGCCGGGACACTGTCGCTTGAGCCCGAGCTGCTCGGGGCCCTCATCGAAGAGATCGGAGACGGGCTGGCGGCCGCCGGCGTGCGCCGCCTGGTGCTCTCCAACAGCCACGGCGGCAACCGCCAGACGCTGGACGAGGCCGGGCTCCGGCTGCGCAACGCGCACGGCATGCTGGTCGTGAAGGCGAGCTGGTTCCGCTTCCCGCGGCCCGAGGACGTCGCCATCGCCGAGAAGGAGTGGCGCCACGGGCTGCACGGCGGACTGCTCGAGACCGCGATGATGCTGCACCTGCGCCCGGATCTGGTGCACGAGGAGCGCCCGGACGGGCGCTCGCTCGGCGCCGAGCTCGAGGGGACGCTCACGTGGCTGGGGCCGGAGGGGGCCGCCTCGTTCGCCTGGCTCGCGGGGGACCTGAATCCATCTGGTGCGGTGGGCGATGCGCGCGCGGCCGACGCCGCGCTCGGCGCGCGACTGGTCACGCACTACGGCCGGGTGCTTGCCGAGGTAATCGCGGACGCGCGCGCCTTCCCGCTCGACCGGCTGGCCTGAACGCCTTGGCCGCGTTGGACGAGCAGACCGCGTGGACGCTCGTACGCGCCGCGCGCGGACGGGGCGCCGGACGCGTCTCGGCCGGCCCGGCGTGGATCGAGACCGAGTCGTCCGGCACGTGGCGCGCGCATCCCGAGCCCACCCCGGAAGCGCGGCAGCTCCTCGATCTGTTCCTGCCAGTGGCGCTCCCCCCCGAGCTCGCGATCGGCCAGCTCGGCCAGAGCCTGGATGGGCGCATCGCGACCGAGGGGGGCCGCTCGCGCTACGTCACCGGTCCGGCCAACATCGTCCACCTGCACCGGCTGCGCGCGCTGGTCGATGCCGTAGTCGTGGGCGCCGCTACGGTCGCGCTCGACGATCCGCGGCTCACCGTGCGCGAGGTCGAGGGGGAGAATCCGGTGCGCGTGATCCTGGACCCGGACGGGAGGCTCGCGCGCGACCTAGGCGTGTTCAGCGACGGCGGTCGCACGCTGGTGGTGCGTCGCGCGGCGAGCGATGCCGACCCCGACGTGCTCGCGCTCCCGGTTGGCCCGGAGGGCTTCGAGCCGGCGGCGCTGCGCGAGGCGCTCGGCGGGCACGGGCTCCGGCGGATCCTGGTCGAGGGAGGTGGCGTCACCGTCTCGCGCTTCGTCGCGGCGGGAGCGCTCGACCGGCTCCACGTGTGCGTCGCGCCGCTGCTGATCGGCTCCGGCCGTCCGGCGCTCACCCTTCCGCCGGTGGCGAGCCTGGACCAGGCGCTCCGCCCGCGCTGCCGGCACTTCCATCTGGGCGAGGATCTGCTCTTCGACCTCGAGCTGCGCTGACCAACACGGCCGCCCCGGGAAGGGTGGTGGCGAGGACGAGCAGGCCGTACGCGGCGGAGGCCGCGACCCCGTCCTCGGCGGTGAGCCCCACCAGGCTCCACAGCCCGGCCGCCGCCGCCTCGCGGATCCCCCACCCCGCGACCGTCACCGGGATCAGCATGCTGAGCAGCACCGGAGGCACGAGCGGCAGGAGCACCGCGAACGGAGTGGTGAGCCCGACCGCGCGCGCGGCCGCAAGGTACGTGGCCACGTAGGTCCCCAGCACGAGCACGGATGTGGCGAGCTGCGCGCCCACGACGTCGCGCGCGAGCAACGCCGCGTGCACGTCGCGCCACACCGCGCTCGCGAGGCGGGACGCGACGCGGGCCCGCTCGAGCGTGAACGCCACGACCACCACGGCCGCTGCCGCGCCCAGCACGATCACCAGCACGCGCGCGCGCACCGCTCCGGCCACCGGCAGGCTCCCGAGGGCGACCACCGCGGCCGCCGCCATCACCAGCTGCCCGGACGCCCGCTCGAGGACGACCGCGCGCGCGGCCGGGCCGAGCCCAAGCCCCGAAGCCGGAACGGGCGACGCGATCGCGCTCCCGTGGGGCGGTGCACCGGGACCCGCGCGGCCGTGCCGCCACGCGCGCGACACGTCCCCCATCACCCCACCGGGAAGGAGCTGGTTCAGGAACGTGGCGAGGTAGTACTCGCGCAGCGCGGTGCCGAAGGGGAGGTCGAGGCCGAGTCGGCCCGCGGTGAGCCGCCAGCGCAGCGCGAGCAGCGCCATCTGCGGAAGCGAGATCGCGAGCCCCACCACCACCCAGAAGGGATCGAGGTCGATGAGGCGGCGGACCAGCGCGTCCGCGTCGAGCAGCCAGGCGAGCCCGCCGAGCAGCCCGGCGCTGATCGCGAAGCGCGGGAGCATGCGCGCCCACCCGGGGTGCCGCGCGCCGTGCGGCACCGCCCCTTGGCTCATGCGGGTGGGAGTGCGAGCAGGTCGAGGTGGCCGACGATGAGCGCGCAGGGTCCGCCGCTCACCGCGGCCATCCGCCGCTCTCCCCACGCCCGCAGCCGGGTGGCGTGCTCGGGGCGCTGCTCGGCGGCCGCGCGGGCCCAGCCGTCGATCAACTCGACCCCGAGGGCGCGCTCGCCGGGACCCTCCAGGCCCAGTACCCACGGGCTCGGGGCGAGCTCGGTGTGGTACCCGGCAGCCGCGAAGGCGCGCTCGGCGGCCGCCGCCGCCGTGGCTCCGAGCGCGGGGCCGAGTCCCTTGTCGAGCCGCTGGTGCGCGCGCACCGCCTCGGCCACGAGCGCATCGTCCGGGTCGGACGCCCCGCCCCACTCGATGGCACCGTCCCAGCTGAGCGCGAGCAGAGCCGCCGCGCGCGCGGACGCGCATGCGCCGACCAGCTCCTCCAGCCACTTCCCCGAAACCAGATCGAGCAACGCCGACGCGGTCAGTAGCTCGGCGCCGCGCGCGGCCAGGATCCCCTCGCGCACGAGGTCGCCCGCGACGAGCTCGACCGCCTCGGCTCCCGCCACCTGCCCGGCACCCGCCCGGCGCAGCAGCTCGCGGTCGTGATCCACCAGCCGCCAGCGCTGCCCCGGATCCAGCCGTGGCGCGAGGTAGCGCAGGTTCGAGCCCGTGCCGCTTCCGAGATCGACCACGTGCGACGCCCCACGCGCCCGCCACCAGGCGCGCAGCGGGACGAGCAACCCCTCGGGACGCGAGCGGTGATCGACCGCCTCGCGCAACGCCAGCCAGTCGGCGGTGAAGCGCTCGACCATGCAGCCTCAGTCCGGGGCGAGCTCGAGCAGGGCGCGCGCGAACACGTCCACCGCGCGATCCCAGCCGGGGAGCTCGAGCGCGTGCTGGCGCGCCGCGAAGGCGAGCCGGGCGCGCCGCGCCGCACCAGCCGAGCCGGCGAGCAGATGGCCGAGTGCCTCCGCGAGCGCGGCGTCGTCCCCAGGCGGAACCAGGATGCTCGCCCGGGCGGGGACCGTGTGCGGAACGGCGCCGCCGGTCGTGCCCACCACCGGCAGCCCACGCACGAGCGCCTCGGCGTACGCCATCCCGTACCCCTCGTAGTGCGACGGCAGCACGAAGAGCGAGGTGCCGTGATAGAGCTCTTCGAGCAGCAGCTCGCCGCACTCGCCCGGGAAGTCGATGCGACCCTCGAGCCCGGCGGTCCGCACCTGCGCGAGCACAGCGCGCGCATACTCGGGCGCGCTGTCGAGGCTGCCCGCGCAGCTGCAGCTCCAGGGCATCGCCTGGATCCGCTCGAGGGCGCGCACCAGCACGTCGTGCCCCTTGCGCGGGATCACCGTCGCGACGCACAGCAGCAGCGGTGGCTGTCCCGTCCCCGGTCCGGCGGCCGGGCGGACGGGCTGCGTTCCCGGCGGCACCGCGCGCAGCAGCGCGCGGGGCACTCCGTACTCGATTAGCCGCTCGCAGGTGAACGTGCTCGTTACGATCACCCCCGCGCACGCGGCCAGCGCCTCGCGCTCGAGCGCCCCCAGCCGCGTGCGCTCCTTCTCCGGGAGCCCGGTCTCGTCGGCGAGCTGGTGATGGACGAGCCCGAGCAGGCGCAGCCGCCCGGCATGAGCGTGCACGGGTCCGGGAAGGGCGCCCATTCCGAGCCCGTCGATCAGCACGCGGGCACGGTCGGGAATCGCCGCGAGCGTCGCGGTCAGGCTCGCCTCCGCGCGCTCGTCACCCTCCGGAAAAGCTCCGTCCAGCGAATGGACCTCGACCGTCCAGCCGAGCTTCGCGAGTCCGGCGGCCATGCGCGCATCGTACAGGTAGCCACCCGTCCGCTGGTCGAGTGGACCGGGGACGACCAAGTGCAGCTCGCCGGCGTTCAAGGTGGCACGCCGGGAGCGGGCCGGCCACGCATGCGCTTGCCCACCGTCATATCAGTCCCTCGTATGACGCCCAGGCGACATGCGATTCGTGCAGGGTTACGCTGACCGAAGCGAGGCCGCGCGCTCCCTCCCCCAGCCCGCCCGCCCGGATCGCCTCGACCAGCCGCTGGTGGATGACCCGAGCCAGGAATTCGGTGGTAGTGTTGCGGCCGGCGAAGGCGGGCTCCTCGTCCAGGTTGCGGTAGTTCAGTGCGGCGAGCACCTCGTGCAGCCGCGCGCCGGCGAGTCCGATGTCGATCACCAGCCCGTCTGCGTCCAGCTCGGTCCGCCGGAACGCCGCGTCCACCACGTACGTTGCGCCGTGCAGGCGCTGTGCGGGCCCGAAGATCTCGCCGGTGAAGCTGTGGGCGATCATGACGTGGTCGCGAACGTTTAGGCTGAACATAGTGCCACTCCCTTCCGGTACGGGACTCGATCAGGGCAGCCGGTAGCGGATGCGGTGGCACAGCACCCCACGACCGTCATGCGCCAGGGTGGCCATCACCTCGGGAAGCGCCTCGAATTCACTCTCCCCGCTGATCAGCGCGTCCAGCCGCCCGTCGCGCAGCAGCTCGAGCGCGAGCGCGATGCGGCGTGCGTGCGTCCAGCGCGGGGCCCAGAGCGGCGGGATGCGCCCCACCTGGCTGCTCCGGATCGTGATGCGCCCGGAGTGGAAGTCCTCGCCCAGGGGGAGCGGGACCGCTCGGCTACCGTACCACGAGAGCTCGAGCAAGGTCGCTTCGACTCCGGCGGCGCCGAGCGCGGCGGCCATCCCCTCGGGCGCCCCGCTCGCGTGCACGACCAGATCCGCGCCGGCGTCCGGCGGGACGCGGTCGAGCACCTCCCCCAGCCCGAGCGCGCGGGCGACCGTCGCACGGGACGGGTCGTGATCGACCACCGTGACGACCGTCCCCGGGATCTGCCGGCAGAGCCAGGCCACGAGCAGCCCCACCACCCCCGCCCCGACCACCACGATCCGGTCGCCAGCCGAGGCTCCGCCGTCCCAGACGGCATTGACCGCGGTCTCCAGGTTCGCGGCCAGCACGGCCCGCTCCGGTGGAACCCCCTCCGGGAGCACGGTCACGGCACGGGCCGGAACGGCGTACAGATCCTGGTGCGGGTAGAGGCAGAAGACCGTGCGTCCCACCAGCGCGCCGAGCCGTGCGGGAGCCTCCAGTACCTCCCCGACGCTGCTGTAGCCATATTTGAGGGGTCCCGGAAAGTCCCCTTCCTGGAAGGGGGCGCGCATCGCGTGATGCTGGGACGCTGGAACCTCCCCCCTGAAGACGAGCGACTCCGTTCCCCGGCTGATTCCGGAGTAGAGCGCACGGACGAGCACCTCGTCGGCGCCGAGCGGGGGGAGCCCGGCCGACACGATCTCGCCGCGACCGGGTGAGCGGATCCAGAATTGTCGGGTGGTGCCGGTGCTCGACACGAATGTCCTGAGCTGGAGTCGGAAGGCCCCATAACGACCGCCACCTCGGTGCGCGTTCCCCCGCGCCAACCGGTCAGACCCAAGCCCGCGGCCCGCCCCGGGCGCGATCTCGCGCTCGGGGTGGCGCCGCTGGCGGCCGTCTCCACTGCAACCTGCTGGGTTCTGGGGCTCCCGACCAGCCACCTGCTCGACTCCGTGGTCCTCTACGCGCTGTTCGCCGGGCTCGTCCTTCTCAACTTCCCCGGGCTCTCGCGCGGTCCGGGGATCGGCCCCGCGAACCGGGTCACCCTGCTGCGGGCGACGCTGGTGGTGCCGGTGGCCGCGCTCGTGCTCCACCCCGATGTGCTGGATGAGCGCGCTGCGTGGTGGATCATCACGCTCTCGGCCGCGGCGCTGCTGCTGGACGGGGTAGACGGCCGGGTAGCGCGCCGCACGGGCAGCGCGTCCGCCTTCGGGACGCGCTTCGACATGGAGCTGGACGCGGCCCTGCTGCTGTCGCTCTCGGTCCTCGTATGGCAGAGCGGGAGGGTCGGCCCCTGGGTGCTCGCGATCGGCGGGATCCGGTACGCCTTCGTCCTGGCGGCCTCGGTCTGGCCCGTGGTGGGCGGGCAGCTCCCACGGAGCGGGCGGCGGAAGGCAGTGTGCGTGGTCCAGGGGGTCGCGCTGCTCGTCGCGCTGGGCCCGACCGTCCCAGCTGAGGTCGCCGTGCGCGCGGCCGCGCTGGCGCTCGCCCTACTGGTCTGGTCGTTCGCGGTGGACGTCGGCTGGCTGGTCAGCTCCGCGCCTCGTGGGCGGGCAGGAGCAGGGTGAACTCCGAGCCGACCCCCACGTCGCTCGTCACCGTCAGATCCCCTACCATCGCCCGGGCCAGGTCGCGGCTGATCGCGAGGCCGAGCCCCGTGCCTTCCTGGCCCGCGGTCAGCGAGCAGCCGACCTGGACGAAGGGCTCGAAGATGTCGGCAAGCCGCTCCGGCGGGATCCCGATTCCCGTATCGCGGACGGTCAGCTTCACCCCCTCGTCGCTCCGCCCGCATCCTACCTCGATCCGGCCGCTGGGCTGGTGTACTTGACCGCGTTCGTGAGCAGGTTCACGAGGATCTGTTCCACCTTGAGGGTGTCACCCGCCGCCACAATGTCGAGATCCGAATGCTGCCAGTCGAGGGCGACATGCTTGACAACAGCGAGCGGCTCGATCAACGGCCGCACCGACTCGACCAGCGATTCCCGTACCGGCGGTCGTTCAGCGGTTGGCCGCCAGCCCGTCCAGGAACTGCGCGGCCCACTGGTGGACGTCGTGCTCCAGTACGTTGGCGCGGAGCGCGCGCATCCTCCGCTTGCGCTCCGCCGGCTCCATCGTGAGCGCGTGGTGGATCGCTTGCGCAGTCCCCTCAATATCGTACGGGTTGACGATCAGCGCATCAGTCAGCGTCTCGGCGGCCCCGGCGAACTCGCTCAGCACCAGCACGCCATCCGTATCGGTGCGCGCGGCCAGGAACTCCTTGGCGACCAGGTTCATCCCGTCGCGCAGAGGAGTGACGAGCATGACGTCGGCCGTGCGGTAGAGCCCGAGCAGCGTCTCCGCTCCCACGCTTCGGTATAAGTAGTGGATGGGCGACCAATTGGGCGTCGCGAACCGGCCGTTGATGCGACCCACGAGCCTGTCCACCTCGCGCCGGATCTCGCGATACGCGCCCACCTGGTCGCGCGACGGCACGGCGACCTGGATCAGGCGCACGCGCTCGCGCCATTCCGGGTGCGCCTCGAACAGCCGCTCGACCGCGAGCAACCGGCGCGGGATCCCCTTCGTGTAATCCAGCCGGTCCACCCCGACCAGGAGTCGCTGCTCCACCGCCCGGTACTCCGCCATCTTGGCTCGCACCGGCGCAGAGTCCGAGCGGCGCGCGAAATCGGCAGCGTCGATCCCGATCGGGAAGACCCCGAGCCGCACCCGTCGCCCCCTCCAAGCCACCACACCCCTCCGGTCCGTCACCACGCCGAACAGGCGCCGGAGCGCGGCACGGAAGTGACCATGGTGGCGCTGTGTGTGGAATCCGATCAGGTCCGCCCCCATCATCCCCTCCACCAGGGTGGCGCGAGTGGGGAGCGCGAAGAAGATCTCGGGATTCGGGAAGGGCACGTGCAGGAAGAAACCGATGCGTGCGTTGGGGAGGCGCTCGCGCAGCAGCACGGCGACGCGCAACAAGTGATAGTCGTGAATCCAGATCAGGTCGCCGCGGCGCCAGTGCTCTGCGACGGCATCCGCGAAGCGCGCGTTGACCGACTCGTAGACGTCCCAGCCGTCCATCCGGAGGGGTAAGCGATCGATCCGGTCGTGGCAGATCGGCCAGAGCACGGCGTTCGAGACGTGCTCGTAGAAAACCTCGACCTCCTCCTTGTCCAGCTCGAGCGGTACGAGCCTCGCTTGCTCGAGCTGCCGACGGACCTCGCTCCCGCCGGAGCGGTCGAGCCCCGTAGTTTCTCCTGGCCAGCCGATCCAGAGTCCGCCCGACCTCTCGTGCCACGGTCGAAGCGCCGTCGCGAGCCCACCGACGCTCTTGCGCACCGCGGGGCGCCCCCCCTGGACACGGACGGTCACCGGTAGCCGGTTGGACACGATCAGCAGACGCGACTCCATACCTACCGATAGCACACGGACCGCCGCACGTGAAGGGGCGCAGGCACTCACCTCGACACTCGGGGTGAGACGGATGGACCAACGAGGCTCGACGAGAGGAGGTAGCGATGCCGTACGAGATCGATTGGACCTTCTGGGGGATCGGCGCTGTGGAGTGGGTGATCGCCCTGGCCGTGTTCCTGGGAGCGGCCGGTGCGGCGCGGCTCGCCGTCGCCGTCGTGATCGCGCGGGCGGAGGCAATCGCCGACCGCACGCACACGGATTTCGATGACCTTGTGGTCCGCACCCTCCGGAGCACGAAGACGCTCTTCCTGCTCCTCGTCGGCTTCTGGCTCGCGTCAGAGACCGTCACGGTCTCTCCAGGAACGGAGCAGGGGATCGAGGCCATGCTGGTCATCGGCCTGCTCGTCCAGGGCGCGTTCTGGACCAACGCAGCGCTCGCGCATCTGATCGACCGCTACCGCACCCGGCAGCTCGAGGTCGACCCCGGCGTGGCCACCGCGATCGGCGCGATGTCCTTCGGCGCGCGCACCGCCGTGTGGGGGCTCCTCGTGTTGCTCGTGCTGGACAACCTCGGCATCGACGTGGCGGCGCTCGTCACCGGGCTCGGGATTGGGGGGATCGCGGTCGCCCTGGCCCTACAGAACGTCCTGTCTGACCTGTTCGCATCGCTCTCGATCGTGCTGGACAAGCCGTTCGTCGTGGGCGACTTCATCATCGTGAACGAGTTCCTGGGGACGGTCGAGTACGTCGGTCTCAAGAGCACGCGCATCCGCTCGCTCTCCGGCGAGCAGATCGTCTTCTCGAACTCTGATCTACTCTCGAGCCGGATCCGGAACTACAAGCGGATGAGCGAGCGCAGAGCCATCTTCCAGGTTGGCGTGACCTACGACACACCGGAGGAGAAGCTGCGGCGGATCCCGCAGATCGTCCGCGCGGCGGTCGAGGCGCATGGAAACACCCGCTTCGACCGCTCGCATTTCAAAGCGTACGGTGCCTTTTCGCTCGACTTCGAGACCGTCTACTACATGCTCGTGCCGGACTACAACTTGTACATGGACACGCAGCAGGCGATCAACCTCGCGGTCTTCCGCGCCTTCGAGGAGGATGGGATCGAGTTCGCCTACCCGACCCAGACGCTGTACGTGCGTGGCGACGGTGCGAGCCCCGTCGTGCCGCTCCCGGAGGCCGGCGACGCCACGCGTGCCTGACGTCCGCATGGGCCGGCTCCTCTAGCAGCCCCCTCCGGACGCCCCAGCGGGGACGCGGATGGGCGCCTTCCTCGACTGGGCGGAGCGGCAGCGCCCGGCCTCGCGCTACCCGGGTACCCGGACGCGTGGGCGTGGTCGGTGCGCGATCCCGAGGGGTTCTGGGCCGACGTCGCGGGGAGCCATGGCCAACCCGGAGAGCCTGGCCGCGTTCGTGGAGCTCGCGCGGGAGCTGGGAACGACGAGGGCCGGCGAGCGCACATCGGCGCCCGCCGGCCCCTGAGCCGCCGACCTCGGGCTCAGCTCTCCTTGCGGATCAGCTTGCCCAATGCCGCCCGGTCGGTGGCCAGCAGCTGGCTGAGACCCTTCTCAGCCACGTTCGCGACGATGACGTGCCCGCCATTCGCGCTGACATTTGCGTATATCCCGTGCGCCTTCATCCAGTTCGCCAGGCGCTCGCTGTCCACGGTGGGCGTCACGTAGTGCACCGCCTTCGCCTTGTAGCGGTGGACGATCCACAGGTGAATCAGAGTCATGAGGCGCTTCCTGCGGTACGCCTCCGAGAACGTATTCTGGTCGCTCACCAGCAGGATGCACTGCCCCTGACGGTCCTCCATCGGGTTGAACACCACGTTCGCGATCAGCTCGTCGCTGTCCGCCCCCGCGTGGATCGTGAGCTTCAACTCGTCCGATCCTGCGCGGCGGGGGCGCAGCCGCACCTGGAGCACATCTCCCCGCTCGTTGTGCGCGGACCAGATCGCCAGCCACTCCTCGAGCAGCGAGGTCGGCACCTCGGTCTGGACCAGGTGCTGGACCTGCGTCGAACCCTTCCCCATCGCCTTGGTCGACGCGGTGCGGCCGGACGACGCGGTCAGCGCGGCGTCCCCACGCGGACCGCCCACCAGCGTCTGCGGCGTCTTGTAGGGCGAGTCAAACAGGCGGATGCGGCGCTGCAGCCGCGCCAGCGCGAGCATCCCCTCCTCCTGGAGGGAGGTGGCGAGCTCCTCCGCGGCGACCCCGTCGGCCTGGTGCCCGCCGTAGGTGATGAAGTTGAAGACGAAGCCCATCTTCCCCAGCTCTTCCGGGAAGGCGCGCATCTCGTCCTCGCTCATCCCCGTGGTATCCCAGCTGAACGACGGGGACAGATTGTACGCCAGCAGACTGTCCGGGAACTCGGCGTGGATCGCATCCGCGAACTCGCGCGCCTCCTTGAGGTCCGCGGTCTTGGTCTCCATCCACAGCAGGTCCGCGAAGGGCGCGGCCGCCAGCGACTTGGCGATCGCGTAGGGAACGCCGCCCCGCACCTGGTAGTAGCCCTCGGGCGTCTTAGCGTGCTCGCAGTCCCACTCGATCTCGATGCCCAGCGCGCGCGCCTGCTCGCGTGCGGCGTAGAACGACGCGCCGCTCGCGAACCGTCGCCACTCCTCGATGGACATCTTCTTCCCCTTGCCGTCCGTGCCGCCCCTCTCCAGTACCGCCGCGACCGCGTCCTCGTACGTGCTCATCCCCGCTTCGATCTCCCAGCGCTCCACCAGGTGCGACTCCGCGACGTCGAAGACGGCGTCGATGCGGTGCTCGCCTTCCTTCTTGACCGTGGCCGCGCCCTGCTTAATCAATCCAGCCACGCCGGCCTGCTCTAGCCAGGCGTCCGCTGCCGCCCATTCCGCGTCCGTGATCTTGTAGAGCAGGTGCCCGTGCAGCTCGTCGATCCCCTCCGCGTGGAAGCGGCGGATCATGGCGAGGAGGCAGTTCTTGTAGGGCGGCACCTTTAGGTTGGTGGCGCCCAGGATGAAGGGCTGGTCGCGCTCGTCGCCGCAGCCGTCCAGCAGGTTCGCCGCCTCGGCGTCGGTGCGCGCCACGATGATCCCCGGCACGCCCATCACGTCGAGCTGGAGGCGCGCCCCGTTGAGGCGCTTGATCTGCTCGTCGGAGGCGACCAGCACCTTGCCGCCCTGATGGCCGCACTTTTTCGTGCCGGGACGCTGGTCCTCGATGTGGTAGCCCGGCACGCCAACCTCGACGAAGCGCCGGATCAGGTTGCGGACGTGCGCGTCGCCGCCGTGCCCGGTATCCGCGTCGGCGATGATCCACGGGCGAAAGTCGAAGGGCTCGGTCGAGTTCCGCTTCGCCTCGCTCATGCCCGAGCGCTGCAACGCCTGATTGCGATCGGCCGCGAGCAGCGCGCGCACGATCACCGCCGCCTCATCCGGCACCGCCGAGAGCGGATAGCTCGCCAGATCAGGTCCCGGGTCCTCGCTGATCGAACCCTTGGCCGAGGTCGCCCAGCCGCCCAGGTAGATTCCCTCGATCCCGACTCGCTTCATCATGCACGCCTGTCCCGGCGAGTACGGACCGAAGGTCGTGATCGACTTCTTCTGCCCGAACAGCTCGCGGAGCCGCGCGTAGAATCCGGTCGCGGCCTCGCGCGCGACCGGGTAGTCGATCGGAATCGTGCCCCGCTGCGCCACCACCTGCCGCGCGCTGTGCAGCCGCGTGATGTACTTGAAGCGGGGTTGCTCCATCCACTCGCGGGTGGCCTTGGTCTTCTGCTCTACCAGAGTACTCATTGCTGTCCTCCTAAGTTTGCGTCAGGGCGCCGAAGTCAAGGTTGGCGGTGATCCGGGTGCCGTCGCGGTCGAACGCAGTGAGGAAACGACCGATGCGGTCCTTGCCGACGGCCAGGTCGTGATTGTCCAGATTCAGGTTCAGAAGGTCGAGGTACCACGGCGGCTTCACCTCGCTGGCCAGATAGGCCTCAACGATCGCCCGCGTGATCGGCAGTGTAGTCGTCTTCGAGTCGTCGTGGACGTCGCGGTTGCTCGCCGCGACCAGCTTGTCGTACTCCTCCTTGATGAGACGGTCGAGGAGCTCTCGCGTGAAGCGGTCGCCCCCGCGGACCCCGACCGCGGGATCGTCGGCAGTGAGCTTCGCGCCCTTGTGCAGCCATTCCCAGAGGATCGACAGGCGGATCTCGCCGCCCGCCATCTCCTCCATCAGGTAGAGCACGTCGTCGTTGCCGAAGGAGTCGGCGGGCTTGAGCGCCGCCGCCTGGTAGCCGCGGCCGAAGGCGTTGCCGTACTGGAGCGCGACCGAGAGCAGGTCGCGGGCGCCTGCAACGGTCAGCGGCGCCGGCTCGAGCAGGGTGAGATCGAGCGCATCCGCGGGCGTGTACGTGAGGCGCGGGAACTCGCGACCCATCTGGTTCGCCTCGCCCACCCGCTCCCACACCGGCCGGACGATGTGCACCATCTTCCAGTGCGCGACCCACTTGCCGCTCGACCCCTCGCGCTGCTCGCGCTCGGCACCCGCTACGGCCTTCTTCATTCCCGCCTCGACCCCCGCCGCCGAGCCCACCGGAATGGTCGGATCGATCCCGCCCTGGCAGAGCGCGTAGCGGCCGTTCTTGTCCGGGGTGTTCACGGCGCGGCGGACCCGGTCCTCGTAGGCGCGCATGTACCCGTAGGTCATGGGGATCGCGTCGATGTTCGGGTTGGTGAACTCCGGGTCCCACGCCATCGCGTCGGAGACGCTGTTGATGTAGTCCCAGCGTCCCGTGTTGAAGCCGACGAAGTGGGGCGCGAGAGCGGCGCGGATCTCCATCAGCTGGAAGGAGGCCTCAAGCTGCTCGACCAGCACGTAGCAGCGCAGCGCGCCTTCTGGCAGATCGAGCTGCTCCTCGAGCGCGAAGAGCATGTCGTTCCAGAGCGCCGCTTCCTCGGCGGTCTGGAACTTGGGGAGGTACAGGACGATCGAGCGCCCCTCGCTCCGGAGGCGCTCGTGGTTGTTCGCCACGTAGAGCGCGAGATCGACGATCGAGGCGCCCAGTCCGGTGCCGTCAGCCTCTAGCACGTGCCGGTCGTCCAGGTGCATCCCGCGCGGGCGGAAGATGCGTGTGGTGAAAGCGGACTGCTGCTCGAAGTCCCCGATGATCTCGCGGCCGAAGAACCCCCTGGCCCAGGCGTTCATCTCGCCCGCGACCTTCTCGGCCACCTGGAGGAACTGCGGGTCGGAAGCGATCGCGAGCTTCAGATTGCGCTGGTTGTCGAGCGACATCGTCTCGACCTGGCCGAGCGCGTCCTCGCCGTCGAACATCCAGCCGTCCGCACCCGAGAGCAGCGCGTACGCGACGTTGCGCAGCCCCTCGGCGGTCGCGGCACGGGGGCGCGTGCCGGGCCCCGTGCCCTGGATCCACTGGCGCTCAAGATCCTCAGGGATCTCGCCGCCCGCAAAGTTGCCTTGGCGCGCGTCCCCCACGCGGATCTGAGTGCGTGGGATGAGCGCGTCCGGATCGAGGAACTCGATGCGCTCGCGCGCACGAGCGCGCGCTGTGCGGCGCTCGATGCGCGCGTCCATCACGGCCAGCCGGTCGCGGTTGAAGGGGGCGAGCGCCTTGATGGCGGCGAGCGCCTGCGGCGTGTAGACGTCCGGATAGCGCTCCCGGATCCCGGGTCTGTATTCTACGTTCGTCGTCAAAATCTTGGCCATCCCTACCGAGCCTTCCCTGTCCCTGGCGTTGTCTCTGGCGCTGTTCCTTGGGGACTTCCCAGGCACACCGACCCGGGCGCTCGAAAACCGGCCTCTTTTCGCTGGCCGCGAATACGCGGTCATCGCAAGCGGGGACGCGCATTGGGGAAGGGCATTATAGGGTGGCTTCGGCCCGAACGAAAGAGGCCTAAGTTCCTGCGGCGCCGCGCCATTTGCGTCACTGCCGCACGGGGGCACGGGCGACCATCGGATCACCACGGATCCCGTCACCGGGCGTCCGGTCATGGAGGCCCCGCCGGGGACCCCCGCCGTCACCTCCGCGCAGATCCGGGCGCTCCTGGCGGATTTTCCGTGACGTATCTGCTCGACGTGAATGCCCTTCTGGCGTTGGGGCACACCGCCCACGTGCACCACGAAAGCGTTGCTGCGTGGGTGGCGACCCTGGGGCGGGAGGATGTCCTGGCGACGTGCTCGATCACGGAGCTCGCTTCGTGCGGATCGCGCCCCAAGCGCACCTCTCGCCAGACGTGGGCTCCGCGCGCGCGCTCTTGGCCCAGCTCCGTGGCAGCACCCGGCCGCCGTGCGTCCGCCTGACCGACCACCTGGGGGCCGATTCGCTCCCGGTACTGGGCCGACACGCCGGCGGCGACGACCGACGGACACGTTTCCACTCTGGCAGGAGAGCGGGCCTCTCGACTGGCGACTCTGGACGAGAGAATCCTCGGGGCGTTCCGGATCCCCTCGTAGATCAAACTGGTGCGCGGATCCGCTCCCCCCGGCCGTCGAACCAGTGCAGCCGCTCTTCCGGCAGGTGGATCCTCACGCGCTCGCCGTGCGCCGGGGCCCCCTCCGGTGTGACCACCGCGGTGAGGGGGCCGGCCGCGTCGCCGCCGACGAGCGCGAGGTGCAGGATAGTCTGGCTCCCGAGCGGCTCCACCAGCTCCACCAGCGCCTCCGGGCCGTCGCCTTCCCCGCCGCTCGCACAGCGTACCTCGTGCGGGCGGACGCCGAGCACGAGCGGCTCGCCCGCGCGCCCGGGCGGACGCACTCGCGCGAGCTCGACCCCGGCCGCCTCGAATCCTCCGTCCTCGCGTGCGGCACCGCGGATCAGATTCATCGGGGGCGAGCCAAGGAAGCCCGCCACAAAGAGGTTCGCAGGCTCCCGATAGAGCGTCATCGGCGGGGCGATCTGCAGGATGCGCCCGTCGTTCACGACCGCGACCCGATGACCCAGCGTCATCGCCTCCTCCTGGTCGTGGGTGACGTAGAGCATCGTCGCCTCGATCCGCCTCTGGAGGCGGGCCAGCTCGGCCCGGGTCTCGATCCGCAGGGCGGGATCCAGGTTCGAGAGCGGCTCGTCGAGCAGGAAGGCGTGTGGCTCGCGCACGATGGCGCGGCCGAGCGCGACGCGCTGGCGCTGCCCACCCGAGAGCTGCGCGGGGCGGCGGTCGAGGAGGGGACCGATCCCGAGCGCCTCCGCGACGTCGGCCACGCGCGCCGCGATTTCCGCGCCCGGCGTGCCGCGCGCGCGTAGCCCGAACGCGAGGTTCTCGCGCACGGACTTGTGCGGGTAGAGCGCGTAGCTCTGAAACACCATCGCCACGTTGCGCCGCTGCGGCGGCAGGGCGGTGACGTCCTTCCCGCCGATCCACACGCGC
>Ga0310121_10000431_pt1 | contig 46105 bp, 40 predicted proteins | sample CB27_Tmax_986_MG_FD_203504 | JGI IMG/M metagenome (GOLD analysis project Ga0310121, IMG submission 203504) | Marine microbial communities from Western Arctic Ocean, Canada - CB27_Tmax_986 | ecosystem: Environmental > Aquatic > Marine > Oceanic | place: Canada: Western Arctic Ocean | collected... | reverse complement strand
CGCCATTTGCGAGAATCCCGGCTACCTGACAGCGCCATAGACGTGATCGATGAGGCCGGGGCGACGTATGCGCTTACTCGTCCCCGGAAGATCACGACCACGGCCACGACTCCGGAGAACGAGGATCAAGCGGACCCAGCGACTCAAGCAAGCCCGGAGCCGGCAGAACCTCCCGTTGTGACGGTAGCCGCCATCGAACAGGTCGTCGCCCGCATGGCTCGCATTCCAGAGAAGCAAGCCTCCGCGTCGGACAAGGAGCGACTCAAGACGCTGCAAGAGGCCCTGGAACGAGTTGTATTTGGTCAGCCGGATGCCGTCGGCGCGGTCGTGGGGTCGATCAAGCGTGCGCGGGCCGGATTGGGTCAACCCGATCGACCCGCTGGATGTTTCCTATTTACCGGTCCCACCGGGGTCGGGAAGACCGAGCTGGCCAAGCAGCTGGCGGTCCATCTCGGCAACGAGTTCATCCGTTACGACATGAGCGAGTACATGGAGAAACACGCCGTGGCTCGACTGATCGGAGCGCCGCCTGGATACGTCGGCTTCGAGCAGGGCGGTCTCCTCGTCGATGCCGTCCGCGCCCACCCGTATTGCGTGGTGCTGCTCGACGAGATCGAGAAAGCCCATCCCGACGTGTACAACATCTTGCTTCAGGTTATGGATCACGCGACGCTGACGGATAGTGGTGGGCGACAGGCGGACTTTCGGAACGCGGTACTCATCATGACCTCCAACGCTGGGTCGCGGGAGGCCAGCGCGTCGGCGATTGGTTTCAGCGACGACCAAGATTCAACCGCGAAAGCTCGTACCAAGGCGGCGATCGAACGAGTGTTCAGCCCCGAGTTCCGGAATCGTCTCGACACCGTGGTCACCTTTGGCCCGCTGACGCCAGACGTCATGGAAATGATTGTCGAAAAGTTCATTCTGCAACTGGAGGCACAGCTAGCCGAGCAACGAGTCGCTATCGTCTTGGAACCGGACGCCCGCGAGTGGCTGGCCACCAAAGGCTACGATCCGGTCTACGGCGCACGCCCTCTCACACGCGTTGTCCAGGCCGAGGTGCGCGACCCGTTGACCGACGAAATCCTCTTTGGGCGACTCGAACACGGCGGCACTGTGCGGATTGGCCTCCGCTCGGCGGAAACGACGGTTGAGAATGACGCGGGCGATTCAGACCGTGACGAAGGCGGCGCGCTGACCTTCGTCTACGAGCCGGCGGCCACCGGTTCGGAGACGGATAGTGAACGCCATACGGAAACGGGCGTGCAGGCTGCCAAATCCGAAAGCGACCCGGTCGAGGAAACCGCGCACGAGTGAGCCCAGCGGCGAACGGCCATTCACTCAGGTTCGGACCCCGAGACGGGACCCTTGGCACGATGAAAACTGGCTTCGATAGCGTCGATCAGCTCCTGACCATCCGCAACCATTTGCTCAGCCGCATGGAGGATCGCCCGGCTCTCCTGCAGCGTCGGCTCGCTCCAATCCTCCCCGTCAAACTTGACGCGGCCGGCCGTATCAAACTCAACCAAGACAGCGTCCATTGCGTCTACATAGAGACGCATCAGATTCCTGTCGCGGCGGAGGCGCGCAACGCATCGTCCACGCCGACCACGACGGCCGTGTTCTGCCGATCATCAAAGGCGGAACCGTAGGCATATTCCACGTTGACGCCGGCGGAGACGACGAGGAGAGCCGTTTTCGCAAGCGCGCCGGGCGTGTTCGGAAGCTGCGCCCAGAGCACCTCGCGTTGTTCTACGTCGTATCGATTCTGGGTCAAGACACCGACGGCGGGCAACGGATTGTCGACCACGAGCCGTAGCGTTTCCTGCGAGTCCAGCGAAAGGGCCGCGATATTGATTTTCGCGTCACCGAGCGTCTGGCACACCTTCTCCAACGCACCGGGACTATTCGGGAGTCGCAAGCTAAGCTCCGTGCGGATCGCCATGCGCCGGAGCTTAGCAGGAACGGCGCGCGACCAGTCGTCAGGAGAACGCTACGCAACCGCCGTATTCCCACGGTGGCCTGCTAGACTACTGTCATGGTTGGAACTGTCGCTTCCATCCCGATCGCCGCTCGGCTCGACGGCTTCGACTACGCCATCCGGAACATCGTCAATGATGCCCGCGCGGTCGAAGCGTCCGGTCGTCGGGTGCACTATCTCAATGTCGGTGACCCGGTGGTGTTTGGGTTCGAAACCCCTCCGCATCTTGTGGACGCCGTCGAACGCGCCATGCGCGCGGGGTACAACGGCTACACGCCGGCGGCGGGAATCGACACGGCCCGGGAAGCGGTTGCCCACGAATACACTGTGGGCGGCGTCGCGATGTCAGCCGACCGAGTTCTGCTGACTTCGGGCACGTCCGAAGGCATCGAACTCGCGCTGAATGTTCTCGCCGACCGCGACGACGAGGTGCTCGTACCGGTCCCGACCTACCCCTTTTATACGGCGGTCTTGACAAAGTTGGGAGCCCGGGCCGTCTACTACCCAACCGACCCAAACCGGGGGTGGCAGCCTGACCTCGACCGTCTTCGGAGCCTCATCTCGCCTCGAACGCGCGCCCTGGTGGTCATCAACCCAAACAATCCGACCGGGGCGGTGTACCCCGACGAGACTCGTCGGACCCTCCTGGATATCGCGGACCAGAGAAACCTCGTGTTGCTGTCGGATGAGGTCTATAACGACCTTGCCTATGACGGACAGGTTCGTCCCATTGCGTCACTCAACCCGGAGGCCCCGGTCATTTCTTTCTCGTCCGCTTCCAAGGCCTATATGGCCCCGGGCTGGCGCACTGGCTGGATGGCGGTCGGCGGAGGCGAACGTCTGGACGGTGTCTTGGCTGCGATCAAGGAACTCGCGGACGGACGATTGTGCACCAGCGGCCCCATGCAACACGCCGTCGCTGCGGCTCTGGCCGGGGACCGCACCCACCAAGACGAATTCCGCGATCAGCTCCGCGAACGGGCGTTGATCACTTCGACGCGGCTCAACGCGATTGACGGCATCTCGTGTGTGCCACCAGCTGCCGCGTTCTATGTCATGCCAAAGGTCGACCTCCCGCCGGGCAAGACTGACAAAGACTACGTGCTAGGTCTATTGCGAGAGACTGGCCGGCTCTGCGTCTATGGTTCGGGATTTGGCACTGACCCGGCAGACGGCTATTTTCGGCTCGTCTTTCTCTCACGGCCCGCAGAGCTCGAAGCGCACTTCGACGCGATCGAAGCCTTTACGGCTCACTTCCTCACGGGCTAACCGATGCGCCTCAACTTTATCTGGCGGGTATGGCTCGCTGGATGTGTGGCCTGTTTCGGGAACTCGGCGCTGGGCGAGGCTCAGGATGCGGGAGAGCTCGCAGACGTAGCGCCGCTCGCGGCGGAGCTCCAGTCCATCGTGGAGACGGCCGACCGGCAACGGTTTCTCTCGCTCCTCGGCCCGGACGCTGACCTCGGAGAGGCTCGTCAATTCGCGGCGGACGCGATTGTCGACGGGGTGACTCGCGCCGTGGTCCAGCCCCAGTTCCTGGTTCCGCAGGAAGACGCCAGCACGCCAACTGGTTACGACCTCTCTGTCGAAGTCTTCACAGAGCGAGGGAACCTCGCGCGGCTCGATACCTGGGTACTCGGAGTATCGCCGGAGTCCGCAACATCTGACCCGACCAACACCAACAGCACCGGGTGGCACGTCACCAGTCAGCGCTCGATAGGGGGCCTCGACACGCTCCACCATCTGACTCTCGACCCCAACATCCAGTTTGACGCAGAGAATCTCATCGTCGCTGGCGAGGACATGACGCTCCGCCTGTCTCGCGGCTCCGTGTTCGTGGCCAACATCGCGAATGGCACCACCGCGCTCGTACTGGTAGGGGACGGCACCATCACGTTTGAACCCGAGGTCGCGGCGGAAAAAGGTCAGCTCCAGATTTTCTCCGGCAGCGAGAGACTGGAGACCGACTTCGACCACGCCTTCGTGCGGATCAACCCGGAAGTCTATGCCTCCCGTGTGTCGACCAGAGCGCTGACCCAAGTGGACGTCGACCGTGGTGACCTCCGCGAGGCGCAAGACGTCTTTGATGAGCTCGCGGGCTTTTCGTATCTCGTCGACCTCTCGGAGCTGAGCGACCGGGCGTGGTGGCTCAACCCGGGGGTTGGAGATTTGGTGGCGGAAGTTGCCACGCGTCGGTATGGCACTCTGACCTATGTCCAGGCTCAGAACTCGCCAGAGGACATCACACTGTTTCAGCGTGAGCCAAACTCCCGCATTATTTCGCTCTACCCGTCTGCCCGGAAGCGCGCCGTCCAAGGTCGGTATTTCGACGACCAAGACCGGGTGCCCTATGACGTGCTCGACTACGACATCGTCGCATCGCTCGAGCCGCGAGGATTTATCCAGGAAGAACTTCGGGCCCGCGCCCGTCTGCGGGGCTGTTGGATCGACGGCAGAACCCGTATCGCGCTACGCATCGCTCGCGCCAACGTCTCGACCCTCACCATTCGGTTGGCCGACGAGCTCGACGTCGCGTCCGTGTCGTCACGCGAGCTGGGACCTCTGCCATTCTTTCGCATGAGCGGGCAGAACAACCTGATCGTCACACTTCCTCGTCCGGTCCAGGTGGGGACCGAGTTCAGTCTCACAGTGACGTATGCCGGCCTCTTGGCCCCGCAAGAGCCTGACGAGAACTGGCTTGGGCAGACTCGACACCTCTTCGACTCGACGGAGATGTTTGGCATAGCGGAGGAACGGTATATCTACAGCAGCTCCAGCCACTGGTATCCGCAGTCGACGGTGGCCGACTACGCGACGGCGACGATGGCCTTGACCACGCCAACCGACTACGGCGTCATTGCAAGCGGGGATGCCAACGAAGGGAATCCCCCTGTGTCCGCCAGCGACAACGACACGGGAACCCACACCTATCGATACATCGCGCTGCAGCCGGCAAAGTACCTCTCGGCCATCGTCAGCCGGTTTTGGGCGCACGATACGCCCGCGCGAGAGATTCTCGTCAATTCTCCGGCGACGCTTGCGTCCGGCGACGCGAGCGTGTCGACCGACCGAGCACCCGCCGCGTCTTCGAGTCGGCGTTCGGGTGTGCGATACGACACGACGATGCTGTCGGTTGAAACCAACCCGCGGACCCGCGATCGGCTCGACGAATACTACGAACGCGCCAGCGACATCCTGCAGTTCTATAGCGGGCTGGTTGGGGACCTGCCCTACCCGGTCTTCACCTTGGCGCTCACCGACAGTCGTCTCCCCGGGGGGCACAGCCCGGCGTATTTCGCGGTCCTCAATCAACCGCTGCCGTTCCGGGCGGGCATCATGTGGTCATGGCGTAACGACCCGGTCGCGTTCAGTAATGTCGACTACTTTTTTCTGGCGCACGAGCTCGCACACCAGTGGTGGGGTCAGGCGGTCGGCTGGAAGAACTATCACGAACAGTGGCTGAGCGAAGCGATGTCGCACTACTTCGCGGCCCTCTATGTGGAGAAGGACCGTGGTGACGACGCGTTCTCGGCTGTTTTGGCGCAGATGCAGCAGTGGAGCCGCCGTCATTCGGCCGACGGACCGGTCTACCTCGGTCATCGTCTGGGCGCGATCGAGGAAGAGCCCCGGGTGTATCGCTCCCTGGTCTACAACAAAGGCGCCATCGTCCTGCACATGCTGAGATCGGTCATCGGTGACGACGCGTTCTTTGGTGGATTGCGACGCTACTACAACGACCGGCGGTTTGCGCGCGCGGGCACCGACGACCTCATCCGGGCGTTCGAGCTCGAGTCTGCCCGGTCGCTCGAGAGCTTTTTTGACCGCTGGATCCACGAATCGGGAGTGCCCCGGTTGCAGTTCGATTTCCGCACCGAGGAGCAAGAGAATCGGCGCGAGGTCGTCTTGACGTTTGAGCAAGAAGGCCAGGTATTCGAAGTGCCGGTCCCCGTCACCATCAAATATCGTTCGGGCGCCGAAGACAAAATGACCATTCTCGTGACAGAGCAGGTCACCGAGGTGCGCCTCCTCTTGAGCGGCCGGCTACGCGATGTCGAGGTCAACGCCGACGAAACGGTGCTGGTCGAGATCCGACGATAGCCGAAACGTCCGCACCACTGGGCGCGTCGTAAAGACGTCGGACAGAAAAAGAGTAAGGATGATGAATCGTTACGGACTGGTTGCTGTTTCCCTGGGGCTAGCGCTGGGAGCTGGAGCTGCGTGGGTGCACGCGCAGCCCCCAAGCCCAATACAGCTCTCGACCATCCTAGAGAGTGACGAGACCCCGGCGGGGTCGGTCGTGCGAGTGGCCATACAGGCAAAACTGGACCCCGGTTTCCACGTGAATTCCAACCAGCCCCTCGACGCGGGGCTGATCGCGACCAGTCTTAGCCTGGAGCCCCCGCCGGGTATTGCCGTCGATGGCGTTGCCTGGCCTCAATCCTTCTTGTTTACCGTGGGCCGGGATGAACTCGCCGTCTTCGGCGAGGAGTTCGTCATCGGCGCGGCGTTCAGGCTCGACGCCGATTTGCCCGCGGGCTCCCATATGGTCACGGGAAGCCTCAGGTATCAGGCCTGCGACGATGTCATGTGTTATTTCCCGACCACGGCGTCGATAGAGCTTCCCGTCGAAGTGGTCGACAGCGGTCGAGAAAGCACGCGCAACGCCAACGCCGTCTTTGACACGATGACGTTCACCTCCGTCGGCGAAACCGAGGACGCGGACGCGATGTCTCAACCAGCGGCTGTCAACGGCGACACCGATGCCGACGGCCTGATGACCCAGCTCGGCGCGTTCAGTGTGCTCGGAACCACCGGCGGATATCTGGGGAGCGACGAGTTTCTCGAGTTCATCGATCGCGCGGAGTCCGGGAAACGGGAAACCGGATGGTTTGAGGGCAGGGGTCCCCTCGCGATCGTGGCGTTGATCCTGCTAGGCGGGCTGGCGCTCAACTTGACGCCGTGCGTATTGCCGATGATTCCGATCAACCTGGCGATTATCGGCGCCGGTGGGCGTGCCGGCTCACGCAGTCGAGGATTCGCGCTCGGCAGTGCGTATGGACTGGCCATGGCGGCCGTCTACGGCGTGCTTGGCTTGGTCGTCATCCTTACCGCGGGGACATTTGGCACCATCAACGCCTCACCCTGGTTCAACCTGGGAATCGCTGCCCTGTTCGTGGTGCTGGCGCTAGCCATGTTTGATGTACTCCAGATCGATTTTTCGGCGCTTCAATCAAAGCTCAACGTTGGCGCACAGGACGGCGGGTCGTTCGTCGTCGCGTTTGGGATGGGGGGCGTCGCCGCACTGCTTGCCGGCGCCTGCGTCGCACCCGTGGTCATTCAAGTCATCGTCTTCTCCAGTAATCTCTACGCCACGGGAACGGCCGTTGCGCTGCTCTTGCCATTTATCCTCGGTCTGGGCATGGCGATCCCATGGCCCATTGCCGGAGCGGGGCTGACGTTTATGCCACAGCCAGGACCATGGATGGTCCGCGTTAAACAGGCATTTGGCGTCTTCATCCTCGGCACGGCCGTCTACTACGGCTACCTCTCGTATGGATTGTTCAGCCAGCGGTGGGTCGACCCGGAAGAGGTCGCGACCAGCGTCCAAGAGCTACTCGAGGAAGGCTGGTATGCCTCGCTGAGTGAAGGTCTGGCCGTGGCGGAGGCCGAAGGCAAGCCGGTTCTCGTCGATATCTGGGCCACATGGTGTAAGAACTGTCTGACCATGGACCGGACCACGCTCCAGGACCCGAATGTCCAGGCCGCGCTGGACAACTACGTCAGGGTGAAGTTTCAAGCGGAGGACCCGAGCGTGCCCCCCGCCCGTGAGGTCATGGAACGGTTCGAAGCGATCGGACTACCGGCGTACGCGATCCTTCGACCTTCGGCGCAGAACTCTGCGTCCGCAGGAGAGTAGTCAGCGCCTGAACCTACCTTCTTGGCCTGTCGGTCTCGAATTCGCAATTCTCTCGCTGAATCCGGCGCGAAGCAACGTTGCGTGCCGCCGATCGCGTGCCCTACGCTGTGGCGCGTATGAAAGCCGTCCTCCTCCCTATGCTCCTCCTGGCCGTCACGGCCGCAAGACTCTGTCGCCCCGGCGGCGTCCGCTCCGTGATCGCGGAGAATTTCTTACTCAAGCAGCAACTGATCGTCCTGCGTCGGTCACGGCAACGGGCGCCGAACTTGACCACGGCCGACCGTCTCCTCTGCGGATTCGCCTCGCTGTTTCTGAATCCAGGCCGCGTCCGAAAGGTCGCCGTCGGCCTCCGCCCCTCGACACTGCTCGCGTTTCACCGGGCGCTCGTCCGTCGCAAGTATCGGCGCCTGTTCTCGTCGAGCCATCTTCCTCGGACGCCCGGACCGAAGGGGCCAAGCGACGCGCTCGTCCAGGCCATCGTCGAGCTCAAGTCTCGCAATCCCCGATTCGGCTGTCCGCGGATCGCGCGCATCATGTCTCGGACGTTCGGCGTCGACATCGACAAGAACCTCGTGCGCCGCGTCCTGGCGAAACACTATCGGCCACACGGCGGAGGCGGCCCGTCGTGTATTGGCCATGCCACCGACAGTCTGTGGAGCATCGACCTCTTTCGGTGCGAGTCGATCGTGCTCCAGAGCTATTGGGTCCTCGTCGTGATGGACCAGTTCACCCGCCGCATCATCGGTCTCGGCGTGCATCACGGGGACGTCGACGCCGCGCACCTCTGCCGCATGTTCAGCGAGGCCATGCGTGGCCAGGGCACGCCGCGGCATCTCAGTACCGACCATGCCGTTGTTTGAGGCGCACCGCTGGCGGGCGACCCTTGGGGTCCTCGAGATTGATGAAATCAAGACCGTGCCTCACGTCCCCATGTCACATCCGTTCGTGGAACGGCTGATCGGGACGCTCCGGCGCGAGTTTCTTGACCACGTGTTGTTCTGGAATGCTCGGGATCCGGAGCGGAAGCTCGCGGACTTCACGACCTACTACAATGCGGCGCGGGTCCACGCCGGGTTGGACGGCCACACGCCGTCAGGCTTCGCCCGCGGACATCCGGGGGCTCGTGCAGCTCCCCATGGCAGCGTGACGAGGAATTCGAGAGGGACAGGTCATGGCTCCAGGCGAACTGGTACCGGAGGCGATGCGGCAACGACAACACCCACTGCCGGACCGGCACATCCGGGAACACGTGGTCGACCAGGTGCGCGGCGCGCTCGGCCATCCGGCGCCCGCCACAGCCGGCGCAGACCGTCCGACGCTTACAGGAGGACAACGGGAGGAAACGATCGGTCCCGCACGCTCCGCTCCGGCGCACGCGGAAGATACGAAGAGGATGGCGGCGCCACTCCCAGAACATGCATGGTGTCGGGTCAGGGTCTCGGAGCGACGCGTTGTGGGGCTTTGCCCGTGAGCTGAGCGCGATAGAGACGGCCGGAAACGACGAGCAGCTCCGTGGATAACTCGCTGACATTCGACAGAGCCAGGAGAGGATCATCTCGATATTGCTCCAGCGCGGTGAATAACCCTTTGACGTCAGTCGGTGCTCACGGGACACGGATCGGGATAGCCCGGGGACGCACCCGGGCAGACACCATGCCAGACGCCGGCACGACTTCCCCATCGACATGAAACGCGTCGAGGGTGTCGCTGGAAATCTCAGCGGCCCGCACGGAATGCATCGTTACGCCGCGGACCTTGTGGGCGGTCCCCGAAAACAAACGGCGCGCGTGCCATAGAGAGACCAAAGGGCTAAACGCTGGGAACACGACCAGCTCGAGGAGCCCGTCGTCAGGGCGGGCAAGCGGGGCAATAAGCGCATTGCTACCGTATTGCCGGGTGTTCGCGAGCACAACGAGCATCGCGCGCTGATCCAGCGAGAACGCCTGAGCCCGCACCTCGTAGCGCTGAGGCTCGTAGCGCAAGAACTGCCGTAGGGTCGTCGTGAAGTATCCGACCGGTCCACGGGTCGTCCGCTCGTTAAAAAATGCGGCGAGTTGGGCATCAAACCCAATGCCGGCGACATTGAAGAAAAGCCGCCCGCCCATTTCTCCGGCATCGAGCCAGCTGATACGACCGGTCAAGGCCACTCTTAGCGCTTGGCGAGGCTCCCACGGGATGTGAAGCTCGCGAGCCAGACCGTTGCCCGACCCTCCCGGCACGATACCGAGGGCGGGTCCCTGAAACGCGACCACTGACGCGACCTGATTGATCGTTCCGTCGCCACCCCACGCCACGATGGTTTTCGCACCGTGGTCGATGAACTGCCGCGTGAGGGCTGGAGCGTCTCCAGGGTCCGAAGTCACCTCGACGGTGCCGATGATTCCCAATTCGTCCAGCATCTCACGAGCGCACGCCACCCGCTGGTCCACCGGCATTCGCCGAGACCCGGAGACGGGATTGATGATGATGCCGGCGTGCATGACTCCCACTGTATCAGGTGCGACTGCTGGCGCGAACGCGACCCGGACCACTATAGTCAGAGCATGTACCACCAATGGGTGAGACTGACGTTGGTTGTCATCACCCTGGTGATAACGGCCGCTTCCGTCGTCCAGGTACTCGAACTCGAACGACAACATCGGGCCGCCCGACAAACGGCGCGCGAGTATCAAACTGTCGCATGGTCCCTCAGCGTTTCATTGTCAGACCTGCGCGCTACCCAACAGGCGTATGTCGCCAATGGGCAGGAATTGGACGTATGGCTAGCTCGAGCCACTGCCGAAATCACCGGTATCTCAGCCGGTCTGAGCGATCTTGAAACGCGGTCACTCACGGTCGCCGCTGTGGAGGCGATCGGGGATGCTCGAACGACGCTCGAGCGCTGGCATCGGATTGACAGCCTCGCCCGAGAATACGCGGCGGACGAACAAACGTTGCTTGCGTCTGATCTGGCCTTCACGGATGGCCGAGACCTGGCGGCTCGTGCGGCTGACCATCTCGAGATTGCCCGCGCAATCGAGCACGAGGCGCACACGCAGCAGAGTGACCAGCGGCGGCGAGCACAGCTTGGCGCCGTCTTTGGCGTCGTCGGAATCACCTTGGTCGTCGCGCTGTTACTGCTTCCGCTTCGGCCATTCGGCGATTCTAGAGAGGAGGCCGTAGACACGGGCTCCGTTCAAGTCCCACCAAGCACCGTCGCGCGCGAACCGAGCGAACCAGGCGAGCTGACACACGGCGTCAGCGTTGTGTCGGCGCCTTCGTCGCCGTTGACCGACCTCGATCTGTCGGAGGCCGCGCGCGTATGTACCGACCTGGCGCAACTGTCTGATAGCGCGGGCCTCAACGACGCCCTCGGGCGGATCTGCCGCCTTTTTGATGCGCGGGGACTCGTCGTCTGGGTGCGAGACGCGAACCAGCCGCGGCTTCGTCTGGCTGCGGCGCACGGTTACGGTTCGGGACAACTCGACCGCATGGGCCATGTTTCTCTCGACGCCGACAACGTGACGGCGCACGCTTTTCGAACAGAAGAGTCCCAGACGATCGCGGGCGGGGGCGATCTGGGCGGGGGCATTGCGGTACCACTCCTGACCGCCTCGGCCACCACCCGTTGTACCGGTGTCCTGGCCCTTGAGCTACGCCCGAGAAGAGAAGCAAACGAGGCGGTGGAAGCCACCGCGTCGACCATCGCCGCTCAGCTCGCGACCCTCGTCAGCGCCGCCGAGGAGTCGATCGAATCCGAAGCAGACGAGAGCCACAAGCCAGACCAGACCAACGAAGAAGAAGAACACCACCCGACGGAGGGCGCACACGCCGTTGGGTCGTGAAGTGCGTCAGTGCGATGGCGTTTTGCGACGAACCCAAGAGTTGGACTCCTGTTAGACCGCGTCCGGCGCCAGCTGAGCAACCGCGGGCGACGCTAGATCCCGCGGCGCCGAATGGACCTGCGTTGGGGCGCCGAAAACTGCCCCTCGAACGTCTGGCTCATACGCTCGCGGGTGACGGAGATGGCAAACACGGCGCCCCCGTTTCGACTTCCGCGAGTTGGTCACGCAAGCGTGCGACGCTGTCTACCGCCGCCCCGTCTATAGACGTAATGACGTCGCCCGGCTGGAGCCCGGCGCCAGCCGCCACGGATCCTTCGCCGACCGAGTGCACGAGCACGCCCTCGTCGACACCAAAATAGTCCGCGAGCTGCGACCCGAGATCCGTGCCCTCGATGCCCAGTCGGCGACGAGGACGAGACACAAAGTCGAAACCGTTGAAATCATAGTTACGTAAGACCCGCGGTCTCGCGGGCGCATATTCCCGCCGGTCGCGGGTAAAATCCGGAAGCTCGAAGCCCTCAAACCGCTCGGTCAGGGAGGACATTCAGCTCGCGCCCTCCTCTGGCCGCACATCGAGCGAAAGACGCTCACCGTTCCGAACGACCGCCACCGCGACGGTTCTCCCCGCCGGTGTCTCGGCCACCAACCGCGAAAGTTGACGCGCGCTGCGCACACGCTCGCCGTCAAACATGGTGACAATGTCGTCAATCTCGAAGCCGGCGTCGTCCGCCGGTCTCGACGCCTTCGACGAAGGCCCCTTCGTTCACCGAGCCGGCCTCGTCGGACGACTCCACATCTTCGATGGACAAACCGATATGGCTACCGCCAGCGCCCGTGAGCACTCGCATTGCGGCGTGTCGTCGATTCTCGGTCTCCTGTTGCGGCTCCTCGGCGAGCGCAAACAGTGATGCGCCCGCGGTCAAGCATACGAGCCCAACCGAGGTCATCGTCACCGCAAGTTTGACCATCCAGCTCCGCCGCCGCCGTGTCCAGCTCTGTCGTCGTCTCATCAAACCACCCCTTCTCCGCTGTCCACGTGATCACTTGTCCACACTTGACCCCATCACCCGACCGTCTTCTGGTTTGACGATATGTCCGCCCAATTGGTCGGAAATCCTCTCCAGAGGGCACAGACGGCCGAGTTGACGACGGCAGCGAGCCAAAAACCGCGGTAGTTTTGGCCAATTCGGCACGCCAAGTCACGGCACGCAACTTGAACTAGAAATTCATGGTCGCGCGAAGTCAGCGGGGTGCGTTAACTTAGGCAGGCGCTGGCATCGCAGCATCCCGTATTCGTGATTACGGCTTCGCGCGGCCACTACTAGCCATCCAGTGGCTCCTCAACTCTCGCAGCGGGCGCTTCAACTCCCAAATGAAGAGCCACGAGGCAGATATACTTACTGTCGTTGTGCCAAACGAGTTCACGCTTCCTCTCGACAACACGGCGATCGAGCGAATTCTTCCTCATCGGTATCCGTTTCTCCTAGTGGACAAGATCACCGAGTTCGAGGAGGACAAGCGGATTGTGGGCGTCAAGAACGTCTCACTGAACGAACGCTATCTCGCGCACCGCCGAGGAGAGCCGCCCACTTTGCCCCCGACCATCCTCACGGAAGCGGTCGCGCAAGTCGGCGCCATCTTGATTCTTGCAAAACCGGAAAATAGAGAAAAGCTCATTTACTTTCTGGGAATCGAGCGGGTTCGCTTTCTCAAACCCGTACATCCCGGAGACGTCGTGGTGATCGAAGCGACCGTGGAGCGACTCCGGAGCCGCATGGGTCATCTAAAGGGATTTGCACGGGTTGGCGACGACCGAGTCATCGAAGGAACCATGGCATTTGCGCTCGGTCCACGAAAATCCGGAGGCGAAGAGACGGCGGGACCTTCTTGACCAGATCGTCTCACTGTGGCCAGACGGTCTTGATGTAGAATGCAAAAATGGCAGCCAATACTAAGCGTCGTCGGAACGAAACAGTAAAACAGCGCCCCTCCACGGGCGGTTCCGGCGGTCCTCCGTGGGTGCTTATCGGCGGCTTGATTGCCGTCGTCGCGGTGGCTGGTTGGTCGCTCTGGCCGGGTGATAGCGCGACCGAGCAGGCCGCGGACGCGGCGATTGACGAGCCCGCGGAAATCGAGCGACCCTATATCGCGACGCGTGCTTCTTCTCCGAAACCCTCCGCTGATGCGCCAATCCCACCGCTACCGGCCGTGCCAAACAACCTGCCGCGGTCACCTGAAGTGGTCAACGCGGCCTATACATTCGCGGCCCAGAACCCAGACATCCTCGAATACGTCCCGTGCTTCTGCGGCTGCGAGTCCAGAGGTCACACCGGCAACGCAAGCTGTTTTGTCGAGTCGCGAAATCCGGATGGCAGTGTCCGACAGTGGGATACCCATGGCGTTGCGTGTGTCGTCTGCGTCGATGTCGCGACCGCAGCCAGGCAGCTTCATTCCTCTGGCGCGAACGTCGAGGACATCCGCGAAGCGATCGAGACACAGTACGCAAGAGCGCCGACTATGACACCGACCCCAGCGGCGCCAACCGACTGATGACGGCTCACGGTGGCACGGTCGCGTTGTCGTGACCGTGCACCTTTCACGGTAGCGGGCTCGCGACGCGTCGTGGCCCCGACACTCCCAAAAGCGGTGGCCGCTCCGACCCTTCCGCTCGACGCGCTCGTCCACCTATTCGAGTCCATCCACGAGGGGATCTTTGTCGGCACGCTCAAGGGCGACGTCGATTGCACCACCGCTGCCAACCCGCATCTGAAACTGATGTTCGGGCATCCGGCCGACGCCGAGGCTGTCAGTGTCCGGCCGTTCGCGCCGGACCGTTTTGTGGACCTTGCCGCTCGCACGGCCCTCCTGGAACGACTCGAGCGGGACAGCGCGGTGTCCGACTATCTACTCCGCCTCCGTCGCGCCGATACGTCTCCGTTTTGGGCGGAAATCACCGCACATCTCGCGCCGGCCGGAGACCAAGGTGACGATGGTCACCGAATTGTCGCTCTGATTCGCGATGTCAGCGAGCGCCGCCGTCTCGAGGACCAGGGTCGAGACGTTCATCACCAACTACTTCAAGCGGAAAAAATGGCGGCGCTTGGGCAGACGATCTCGGGCGTCGCTCACGAGCTCAACAACCCGCTGGCGACGATTCTCACCTGGTCGGAACGACTTGCGGCACGCACGCTCGATGCGGTGACCCAGCGCGGCGTAGAGACGATCCTGAGCGAGTCGGAACGGGCCGCCAAGATCGTGCGGAACCTTCTGACATTCTCTCGCAAGCGGAACACGACCCGGGCCATGGTCGATCTCAGCCAGGTCGTGAGAGAGACGATGGCGCTACGGGCCTACGAGCAGCGGGTGTCCAACGTCGCGTCGATCGAGGCCCTCGCCAGTGGTCTGCCCCAGGTGTTCGCCGACCCGCATCATGTCAAGCAAGTGCTCCTCAATCTGATCATCAATGCCGAGCAGGCCATGCTTGGGGCGCACGGGCGGGGCACACTCGTCGTGCGGACGTGGTACGACGACCAGCGGGAGGTCGTCATCCTGGAGATCAACGACGATGGGCCCGGCGTACCCTCCGACGTCCAGGGCAAGATATTTGATCCCTTCTTTACGACAAAAGCCGTCGGACAAGGAACCGGTCTCGGGCTGACCGTGGCGTTTGCGATTGTGCAAGAGCATGGGGGGCGTATTCGTGTCACCTCCGCGCCCGACCAGGGCGCATCGTTCTTTGTGGAGTTTCCAGCCGGAGACGGATTCATCCCGGCGACACGCCTCCAACCGGAAGAGACAGTGCGCCCCGGAGCGGGGGGAGCACACGTCCTGGTCGTCGAAGATGAGCCAGCGTTGTCGGCCGCGGTGTCAGAAGCGCTCGCCGATGCCGGGTTTCGGGTGGACCAGGCGCGCGACGGTCAAGAGGCGCTCGAGAAGATTAGGGCGCGGCTCTACGACCTCGTCGTATGCGACCTCAAGATGCCTCGCATGGACGGCCCGGCCCTCTACAAGGCAATCCGCGAACATTCGCCGACCCTCATACGGCGCATCGTGTTTGTCACCGGCGACGTGGTCAGCACCGAAGCGGAACGGTTCCTCGAAGAGAGTGGATGCCGATGGCTGGCGAAACCATTCCGCCTCGGCGACCTATTGCGAGTCGCCCGCGAAGTCGCCGGCTAGACACCGCACTAGGCCGCGTGGCCGGCGGCGAGCACACGCACTGGCCGGAGGTTCGTGACCCTTGGCACGCGGCCTTTGGTCGATCGTCCCTTGTTCTTCGTTGAGGATCGGGCTTTCGCCTTTGGGGCGCCTGGCGAAGGTCTCGCGCTCGATGGCGTGGACGAGGAAAGTGGCGTTCTTGACGACGTAAGCCGCGCCAGGGCGCTGGTGAGCCGCGCAGGTGCGATGTCCGGTCCCAGGTGGGCCCGCAGCCTCTGTATGGCTCGTGCGTGAAGCTGAGAGACGCGAGACTCGTTCACCCCGATGGCGCCGCCGATCGTCTTCATCGTGACCTCGCCAAAGTAGTACATCGTAATCACGCGACGTTCACGGGCCGGCAAATTGCTGATGGCCGAGCGTACGCGGCGCTGGATTTCTCCACGCTCGCACTCTTTGTCCGGCGCGGGTGGCTCGGACGGGACGAGGGCCGGTGGCAAGGTCGACTCGTCAACGTGCTCATTGGTCGCCAGCGGAGAGGTCGACTCGATGGTACGTATCCGAACAATGGTCCGACTCAACCGGGTCTCGTCCGCGCCTAGATGATTGGCCAAATCGGCCAAGGACGGTTCGGCGCCCAACTCGGTGCGAAGGTGCTCGCGAGCGGCTTCGAGCTCACGTCGGGCCCGCCGCACCCCCCGTGGCCAGGCATCTCGCCGCAACGCGTCGATCATGGAACCTCGAACGCGGCGTTCGGCGAATGTTTCGAACTTAATCCCCCGCGCCTCGTCGTAGCGGTTCGCGGCGTCAATCAAACCAATCATGCCGTCCTGCACAAGATCCCCGATCTCGATCGAGTGCGGCATCGAGGCGGCCAGCCGCCGTGCCAGAGCCTGTACGAAAGGCAGACTTGCCGTAATACGTTGCTGCTCGGATTCTGTTCGCGTCTGTGTTTCCATGACGTGCGACTTCCTTTCGCTAGCTTGCTACGCTAGGTGGACCTGGTGTGTCGCAAATGCAATGCCAGGAAATCCGTTTGCTAAATGGGAAGAGACGAGAACACCCCGGAAGTCGCCTAAATGCTCGTTCCTTCTTGATGTTGCACGCATGAATCCATGTGCAAACCGGCGCAGGCCGGCGCGGCGCTGAGCAGCGAAACGTCAGCGAGCCGACACTTGGACGGGTGGAACTGTCGATAAATTGACGGTTCGAGACCCGCGTCAGCCCCTCGAGCTATTGGACGGCCGGTCGCGAGTCCGATGCCTCAGTAGGCCCGCGATTCAGGTACGAGTGGTGCGCCCGTCCGGCAATCCGGGAGGAGAGTGCGGAGCCGGTGTCAGTGATCGACAAGCAACGGGGCCAGAAGGTTTGCATCGCGGGTAGCAAATGGCAGGAAGTCTTCATGGAGTGGACTACGGCCGAGTCTTCACACAGATTTGCTTGACCGTGTCGATCGCATCTACTGCACTCGCCGCGATCTGCCGGGCCCGCGAGAGGGCAGCATCATCGACGAGCCGCGTTTCTAGCAGCTCGGCATTGGCAAGAATAATTCCGATTTGGTTGTTGAGCCGATGCAGCAGTGTCTGCAGCTCCGGCTCCTCTCCACTGACGGAAGAATGGCCGCTGGCAAAAGAGAAAAGCGGCTCGCTCGACATCATCCCAGTCCCTGCGGTTCGTTAAGCGTTGGCTGGGTCAGGTCCTCGTCTGGCTTTCGCCATAGCGTGTCGACGAAGATGCGCACCGACCCCCCGGCGGTCCGGACATACTCGACCTTGCCTCCGGCGATCCAATTGTAGATGGTGCGTCGGCTGACACCGACGAGCTCACAGGCTTTCATAATCGAGATGGTTTTTCTATCGACAATCATCGCTGGTTTGCCACCTAATCTTTCGAGGACCGCGCCCAACCTGGGAGGCCGGCCGATCTGGCCGTGCCCAAAATTACGTCCTCGAAACTGGTATCGGCTCGCCTTCGTGTGAGCTGTAGCGTTGGGAATCACAGTGGCTCCGATCTTGTCTCGCCTACGTCTGACTTGACCAGAAACGCCATGACTGTCAAAATATTGACGTCTGTGTAAATGACTGACACTAAATCACATTTACTTTTGGTAGAGGATGAAGTCGCCCTGCGAGAGGCAACTGCTGAACGGCTCGAGGAACAGGGCTATTTGGTCGCGCAGGCGGGTTCTGGAGAAGAAGCGCTCGAGCGGCTATCAGATTTTGCCTTCGATGTGGTCATTACTGACCTGCGTCTCCCTGGTATCGATGGGACGGCCGTAATTGAGACCACGCTTGAACGATACCCCGACATCGTCGGTGTGGTCGTCACGGGTTACGGAACGGTCAAAGACGCGGTAGAAGCGATAAAGCGTGGCGCCAGCGACTTTATTACCAAGCCGTTCCAGTTCGACCACCTGCTCCACATCCTCACCTCGGCTCTCGAACAGCGTCGTCTCCGTTCGGAAAATGCGTATCTCCGTTCTCAACTCGAAGAGCGCTACCGATTCGAGGGCATCGTGGGACGGAGCCCGCCGATGCAGCGTCTATTCGCGTTGCTCGAAACTGTGGCGGGCACCTCGAGCACCATCCTTGTCACGGGCGAGACTGGCACCGGCAAGGAGCTTGTCGCGAGAGCCATTCACCACAACAGTCCGAGACGGGCTCACCGTTTCGTCGCGCTGAACTGCGGTGCGATCCCGGACACGTTACTTGAGGCGGAGCTTTTTGGGCACGTGCGGGGCGCATTTACGGGAGCGGTTTCCACAAGGGTCGGCCGACTCGAGCGGGCAAACGGCGGCACGCTCCTGCTTGACGAGGTCGGGGCGATGACCCCGAGTCTCCAGGCCAAACTGCTACGCACGTTGCAAGAACGCGAATTTGAACGGGTGGGAGATAGTCGGCCGATAGCGGTCGATGTACGAGTAATTGCGGCGACGAACTCAAATCTCGGGCAAATGATAGAAACAGGACAGTTTCGCGAGGACCTGTATTACCGACTGAACGTAATCCCCATCCACCTCCCCCCGCTCAGGGAGCGTCGCGAGGACATTCCGCTTCTCGTCCAGACCTTTCTTCTGTCACTTACCCTACGAATGGACCCGACCCGTGGCGACGTGGTGTTTTCTCAGGAAGCCATGCGGGCGATGATGGCGTTTGAGTGGCCGGGAAATGTCCGCCAGCTCGAAAACGTCGTCGAACGAGCCCTGGCGCTGACACCGGGACGACCGCAGATCGACGTCGACGACCTGCCCGACGAGATTCGGATGCGTCGGTCGCCGCCGGCAAACGTCGCCCTCGACTTGCCCGATGAGGGGCTGGACCTCGCGCTGTATCTCAAACACATCGAGCGTGAACTCATCCGACGCAGCCTAGAACGCACACAGGGCAACAAGCAGAAAGCCGCTCAACTCCTCAACGTCAAGCGGACAACCTTGATCGAAAAAGTGAAGCGACTGGCACTCTAGAGGCCTGATCTCGGCATTTGTGTAATGAGTGCGAGCCAGGACACTCGGCTGCCCAGGCACAACGACCACGAGGGTTGGGCATGGGCGACCGCCACCCCTGGCGCGGGCGGTTAGGCGAACATGCCGAGTGGTTCGAACGAGCCTTTGAGGATCGGTGCCGTGGCCTTGTAGCCGAGCCATTCGTCGATCATGGTGGCGTAGACCCGACGGAAATCAGTCGTCATCTTCAGATTTCCGTCGTCGAGGTCGGTCAGGCTCGGATGACGACCATACATCCCACCTGTTACACCGGCACCCGCCACAAACATAGGTGTTGCCGTCCCGTGGTCGGTACCGAGGCTCGCATTTTCTTCGACGCGACGCCCAAACTCCGTGAACATCATCACGGCGACGTCTTTCGCCCGCCCGATGCGCTTCAGGTCCTCGACAAATCCATTGACGGCGTCGGCCGTATACGCCAGAAGACGCGCATGGGGATCAGCTTGATGCACATGTGTATCAAACGAGTTGCCCGCGTAGCTCACGTAGTAGAGACGCGTCGGCAATTCGGCGGCGACCAGCGCCGCGACCCTACGAAGTGGGCCCGACAGACCACCGATTCCGTAGTCGACAGGCGTGTGGTAGGCGGCCGCCGCGTCTCGCACGATGGCTCCACTCTCTATCGCGTTTTGCGCAGTCGCGGTCAAGAACTGCAAAGCGCTGTTCTCGCTCGGCCGAGCTTCGCTCAGGGCGGCAAGCGCCGCTTGCTCCTCCTGGTCGCCGTCGCGACGAAGCGATGATGGGTCGGAAAAGACCAGTGGCGGGTGGTGACGGCTCCGAACCGCCATCGCCTGCCTCCGACCGATGTTGACGATGACATTACCCTGGGCGTCGTGATCGTATGCGCCATCCGCAAGTCGGCCTACCCACCCGAGGGGATCACCGCCGTTTGGCACCGCACTATGCCAATAGCCCATGGACGAAAAATGCGACAGGCTCGGATTCTCATATCCACAGCCGTGGATGACCGCCATGTTGCCATCCTTGTATAGACGCTCAAAACCGACCATCGCAGGATGAAATCCGAGCCCGTCCTCAGCCTTGATGACGTCGGGCTCGCGAATCCCCAGATTGGGACGAACCCGATAGTACTCGTCGTTTCCAAACGGCACGACGGTGTTGAGGCCATCGTTCCCGCCGGACAGCTCGACCACGACCATGATCCGGTCCGGGTTGGCGGCCATACTGGTCCCGCCGAGGGCTTGCGCGGTCAGCGCCGCCGACGTCCGGCTCAAAATCGTAGGGAGACCTGCGCCGACACCGATGCCGTAGAGCCCTCGCCGGAGGAAGTCACGTCGCGAGCAGTTGCACTTGATGATCATCGGTTACTCCGTTCTTTGCGAAGGCAGCACTAAGGTTCGTCTGATTCCGATTCCGGTCAAAATTAACACAACGCGGGACACTCCTCCTCAGGCTAGCTGGTACTCCGGCATGCTGAGCACGAGGTAGAGCAAGCCGCGCAAAGCCGCCTCGGCCGCTGGGTCACCCGGTTGGGCCGGTTCGGCGGCCAGATAGTCGGAGCCGAGCTCGGACCGCAGAAAGTCGACAAGGACACGTCGCTCGTCGGCCCTGGGCGTCACCCGTAAAAACCGGGCAAAAAAGTGGTCCACGATCGCTTCGACATCCCTCGCTCCAGACCCGGCAAGCAACTGCGCGAGGTCTAGGTCTGGCGCGTGACGCGGGACGGGGATCAGCCGGTCGAAGGCCATGACATATCCCATATACCCGCCGTATCGCGTGTTGTAGTCCTCGTCGCGATCCGCCAATCGGCTCGATTCCGCGTCACCGGTTTGGGTGGCGGCGGTGATGTTCATACCTTGCTCCAGCCGTCGGGCGACGCTTGCGTAAATACCTGGCACCACCCGGTCGGGCGGGTAAAACGAATCGGTATCCGGAAAGAGTACCGCCCGAAACAAATTGCCACGGTCCAACAATGAACCGGGCGTGACCCACGTACGCCCGCCGGCCCAGCCGGCCACATTCGGGGGATTGAACAAGGTCTGCCCCAGCCTCGCCGTCAAGCCGTTGAAATCGGGCACCGTCGGCAAGGTCGCCAGGCCAAGTTTTCGATATGTCGAAATGACGAGATGAACGGGGCTCTTTATTTGGGTCGCGACGGACGTGGGGCTATAGAAATCGCGTGACAAGAAAATCTGTGTCAGGAGCGGGGCGAGCTCATAATTGGCGCCCCGTAACGTCGCACCGAGAGCGGCTTGCGTCCGATCCGTCAGCTCATCACGAACGAAATACCGATAAAGTTTTGCAGCCACAAATTCTGCCGTGGCGTCGGCCGCGAGGATAAGCTCAACGATGTCCTCTCCATTAAACTCGCCCGTCTCGCCGAGAAACGTCTTTGTCCTGAAGTCGTGCTGGTCGGGGTCAAACTCGAACTCGAGCACGTCGTTTGTCCAGCCGGTGAACGCCCGCGATGCTTCGCGGATATCGTGCTCGGTATAGTTGCCCACACCCATCGTGAACAGCTCGAGGAGCTCGCGGCCAAAATTCTCGTTGGGGTGGTCCTTTATGTTCTCCCCGTTGTCCAAGTAGACGAGCATCGCTGGGTCACGCAGGATACCCAAAAGCAGGTCGCGGAAGCTGCCGTTGGCATGCGCCCGCAGCATCTCGTTTTGCTGCTCCATCATCCGCGTATCCCGCACTTTGGTGTTGCCGGTCGAGAAGTGGCCATGCCAAAAGAGCGTCAACTTCTCTTCGAGCGGTCGCGTTGTCCGCAGCATCCGATCGCCCCACCAGGACGCCAAACGTTGTGTTTCTATCGCGTTGGAACGCAGCCCATAAAAGAACTGGTTCACCACCGGCTGGAGACGGCGTGACTCGCCTTCGGGCAGCATGGCGACGCCCATCGATTGGCCCGTTTCCCGCGCTATCCGGACCGCCTCCGCCCGACTCTTCGGAAAAGGATCCATCCCCATTTCCCAGATGGGCGACGCGTCGAACGCCTCCAGAGTGTCGGGCGTTCGTTGAAACTGAACGAGCGCGGAAACTGCCTCCGCCGGCGTCATCGCCGCCAAGCTGTCAATGTCTTCCGGGGTACCACCAAACCCGGCGCGCTCGACGAGGTGGGCCGCCTTGTCCCGGTCCCAATCAGCTTGCCCGATGTTCGTCAAGTCGTCGGTCCATACGGCCGGTCCCGCTTGCCCGGCGTGCGCAATCGCTGCAGCAGCTGCGACAAGCAGAAAGACGAGCAACGCTGGAAAAGAGTTCCTGGGCATTCGAGCTCTCCGAATTTCTCGCACTTATGAGCAACCCGCGGTGATAGCCGCGCGAGCACCTCGCCCGGCGTCTATCACCGGCTACGTGTCATTCGTAGCTCTTGTCGCCAACTGCCGACGGCTAGCGGACTGAGGCATCATACGTCAGAGCAGACCAACCTCGTAGGGAGTGTTGCAAGCCACCGCCCGGTTTCCGGATCAGCCGTGCAAAAAGCGTGTCTCGGGAGGCCAAGGCGTCAAGGTCACCGACGACACAACGGGGTTGCAACGGGGACGGTCTGGGAACTGCTCGCGGTCTCGCCGGGTGTTCCCTCGTTCGGTTGTATGGGGCCAAACACATCCAGCCGGTAGTCGACCATCTCGGCGCCGTCAAAGATCCAATACCCGGAAAATCCCTCTCCGGTCACGACTAGCGGTAGCCAGTGTCGGTCGTCCTCCCACATCTCGTCGAAGGGAATCGCGTCGATGTCGCACCACATCGGTATCGCCTCGTCGGTTTCGACCGGGATGCCAACGATCTCGTCCGTGCGATAGACGTGGACATAGATAGAGTACCCATCAACAAACTGAAATCGATGGTCGCCTACATACGTGAGGGAACCGGCGCGGACACCGAGTTCTTCGTGTAGCTCGCGCGCAGCGCACGCCGCCAAAGACTCTCCCGGTTCGAGTCGCCCCCCCGGACCATTGATCTTACCGGCGCCCAGACCGCGCTTTTTTCGAATAAGGAGAATCCGTCCACCGCGGATGACAAAGACCAATGTGGCAGGGTCGACGGCTTTCCAGGTTGGCCAATCGATCTCGTCCACCCGGCGCGCGTCACCCTGCTTCATCGGCTCTTTCGAAGGAGACTCTGTCAAAGAAGAACCGCTCGATGGTTTCGCGGAGCGCCTGCACCGATTCGGACGCGTTCACAGCCACCCGAAGCCCAGAACCGCCGACCAACCCCCTGGTATACCAAGAGCCGAGGGCTCTCAGCTTGTTGACCACCCATCGTTCGCGTGACTCTGGCCGCCGGCGCCGCGACGATGTGGGCCGATTGCCCGGCTCCGATGACGGCGCTATATGGCGAAATCCGCGACCTTCGTCTACGCCTTCCTGTAGCAACAGCTCGATATAGTCGAGCAAGAACTGGCCACGCTGACGGTCGGTTACCGCTGGCACCGCGTGGGCGCCGTCCAGCGCATCGGCCTGCTGAAAAATCCACGGGTTTCTGAGCGCGCCGCGACCGACCAGCACGCCTTCTACGGCGCTGTCAGACATCTTCTCCAGTACCTGAGCGGGCGTGATGCAATCCCCGCTTCCAAACACGGGAATGCCGACTCCGGCGGCGACCTCATCGATCAACTTCCAATCCGACGCACCCTTGTAGGACTGCTTTGCAGTGCGTCCATGCACGGCCACCGCCGCCGCCCCGGCATCTTCCATCATACGGGCCATCAGCGGCGCATTTATACCCGCCTCGTCCCACCCCGCCCGCATCTTGACCGTGACTGGCACCCGCACCGCCGATGTCATGGAGCGGACGACGGCGGCCGCATGATCCGGTTCGCGCATCAGACTGCATCCGGCGTTATGTTTTGCGATCTTTGGTACGGGGCAGCCCATGTTGACATCGATAATGTCGGCACCCATACCCTCGACGATGTGGGCGGCTTCCGCCATTGTTGCGGGGTTACCACCAAAAATCTGGATGGAGACCGGACGCTCCTCTTCCGTGTATTCCGCGTACTCGAGCGTCCGGTCAATACCGCGGACCAGGCCCTCCGAGCTCACCATCTCGGTGACGACCAGCCCACAGCCCCCGTGACGCTTGACGAGGCGGCGAAAGGCGCTGTCGGTCATGCCCGCCATCGGCGCCAACGCGAACGGACGATCGATCTCAACGTTGCCAATCTTCATAACATCAGAAAAGTAAAGCGAGCCGCGTTCCTGGGCAACCGCCCCGACATGGCCGACGGCGGGTTGCGGAGATGCCACTAACGAGCGGTACTGGTCGTAATGGGTATATCGGCGGCCGCGAGAGCGCTCTCATAGACCAGACGAAGATCGTCGCTCTTCCAGTCGATGATGGCTTCGTCCCGGAGCGTCCGGAGATAGTTCGCATACTCTTCCGTGCGCCGATCATTGAACACATTGTTCGAGATGTTCTCTCGGACCTCTTCGAACGGCCGGGCTTCCGCATCCGAGTGTTCGGCGAGCATTACAAGCTGATAGCCCTGCCCGGTGCGAACCGGGTCGGAGACCTCCCCGACCTCGAGGGCGGCGATGAGCTCCTGAATTCCCTCGGAGTATTCTGAAAACAGGAGCGGACCGATCAGCCCGCCGTTTGCTTTCGACGGCGAGTCAGACACCTCTGCCGCCACCGTCGCAAAGTCCTCACCGGCGCGGAGCCGGGCAACCGTAGTCTCCGCGACCGTGCGAGCCGATTCTTCAGCGGCGGCATTGATGCGCCCGCCCCCAGCGGCCACCGCCACCAGGATCTCGCGAAGCGTGGCGCTCGCGGGTATCGTGAACTCGTCCATGTTCTGGTCGTAGTACTCGCGAGCCTCGGTGTCGGTCATCCGTACCTTGTTGAGGATCTCTACCTGCTGAACCTGACTGACTAGCATTTGGCTCTCCATGACACGACGGAGGTCGGTCATCGTCAGACCCTCCGACTCCGCCAGGGCAGCCGCGAGCTCGACGTTGTCGGTAAAGTCGTTCTCCGCTCGCAGGTTGTCGAGCACTTCCTCAAACTGTTCGTCAGACAGCTGATACCCAAGCTCTTTACCTTTTTGGACCAAGAGTGTTTCGTCGACCGCGGTCCGAACGACGTCGGGCGTCACTTGATTGATCAGCTGCGCGAGCTCGGCGTTCGTGGTCGGCTGGGCACCCATTTGCCGAATCGCATTGACTTGACGGCTTTCGAGGTCTGATTGCGTGATGATCTCGCCGTTGACTTTGACCAAAATCTGCTCGATCACGATCACATTGTCAGGCCCCGCCGCGGGAGCGGGAGAAACGGGAACTTGGGCCTGACCCACGACGCCAGCCGTCACGAGAATCGCAAGTAGTATTTTCTTCATAGCTCACCTCAGTGTCGTGTCTCCGTCGACAGTGTCCGAGCGGGGAATTCCCCGTTCCGGATGCACTATCAGGGCGAGACGGAGAAAGTGCACTGGAAGATTCGTCTCTCCGAATAGTAGTCCGTCAGGCGCCACTGCTCAACTCCGCCAAGAGGCTGCTCACCTGACCGAGCAGGCCATCGTGGTCATCATGCGCGCCGTCCCGACGCACTTTGGTCAGCGACTGTTTTGAGAAACCTGCGGTCACGGTGCCGGTCGTGGCCCGAGCGGTCCACCACGAAGTGGACTTCGAGTCCAATCGTCGCCTCGGGCCACGCCCCGGCCGCGCGCTTTGAGCGCCAAGATCCACCCCGAGCGTCCCCGGCGGCGTCAACGTGACGTCTGGACGCGCCTGCACGATACTGACCAGTCGGACCGGATCAAGCGGTGCATCATCTCTGAACTTTAGGACGAGCAAATGCTTCTCGCGGTCGATCGAGTCGACCCCGAGCCCGTCAGCCAAAATGCGGATCTTCCCGAACTCCAGTAGACGCGCCACCGCGGGCGGTATGGGACCGTATCGGTCGACAAGCTCGTCGGCCAGCGTCGTCAGTTCCAGCTCGGCCGTTGCGGAGGCCACGCGTCGATAGAGCGCCAACCGTTGATTTGTCTCCGCAACATACTCCTCGTCGATACGGAGCTCGATGCCAAGGTTGACCTTCGCGCGTTGATCGCTGTCTTCGGCCCCGGGTTCTCCTTTGAGCTCACTCACGGTTTGCTCGAGGAGTTTCACATACATGTCGAAACCGATCGCCTCGATTTGCCCACTCTGCTCCGCCCCGAGCAGGTTGCCGGCGCCACGAATTTCCAGGTCGAGCGCCGCGACGCGGAACCCGCTCCCTAGGTTGCTGAACTCCTTGATCGCCGCCAATCGCTGCTGCGCGACTTGAGACAGATTGTCCTCTGACGGGATGAGGAGATACGCGTAGGCCCGCCGGTCTGACCGTCCAACGCGACCGCGGAGCTGATACAGCTGGGCGAGGCCGTATCGTTCGGCATGATTGATAATGATGGTGTTGACGTTGGGGATATCGAGCCCGTTTTCGATGATCGTCGTCGAGACCAACACGTCGTACTGATGGTTGACGAAGTCGACCATGATCCGTTGCAGCTCTGCTTCGTCAGAACGTCCATGCGCCACGGCCATACGCACGTCCGGCAACGCCCGTCGGACCATCGCGGCGATCGGGTCGATTGATTCGATCCGATCGTGGACGAGATACACCTGACCGCCGCGGTCGAGCTCGGTCTGGATCGCGCGCGCCACCACCCCGGGGTCAAACTTCACGACGTTTGTTTGGATCGAAAGCCGGTCCTTGGGCGGAGTCTCGATCACAGACATGTCCCGGATACCCATCAGCGACATGTTGAGTGTTCTGGGGATCGGCGTTGCCGTAAGCGTCAGGACATCGACTGTTTGCCGAAGGCTCTTCAAACGCTCTTTGTGGGCGACGCCAAACCGTTGCTCTTCGTCGACCACCAGCAGACCAAGGTCCCTAAACTTCACATCCTTGGATAGCAGTCGGTGGGTCCCGACCAAAACGTCGACACTGCCTCGGGCCAGATCCTCCAGGACGACCTTCTGCTCTGCCCGGCTCCGAAACCGGCTGACCATCTCGACCTGTATCGGAAAGGCTGCAAATCGCTCGGCCAGTGTCTTTGAATGTTGAAATGCCAACACGGTTGTCGGAGCCAGCATCGCAACCTGTTTACCATCCATCACGGCTTTGAAAATGGCCCGAAGCGCGACCTCGGTTTTTCCATAGCCGACATCGCCGCACAGCAACCGGTCCATGGGCGTGGCACGCTCCATGTCTCGCTTGATATCTGTGACGGCGGTTGCCTGGTCCGGAGTAAGGTCGAAGGTAAACGCCCCTTCGAACTCCTCCTGCCAGTGCGTATCGGGACTGAATGCGTGACCCGCTATCGCTTCTCGGGCGGCATACAGCGAGAGGAGCTCGTCGGCCATGTCTCGCATGGCGCGCTTGACCCGGGTTTTTGCGCGCTCCCAGGTCGTCCCTCCCAAGCGGTCCAGTCGGGGGTTCTGGGCGCCGGTGTATTTCTGGATGAGATCCAGGTGCTCGACCGGAACAAACAGCTTCGCGCCTTCGGCATAACAAAGCTCCATCAGCTCGTGCGTCGTGTCCCCTACCGGCAGCTGCCGGAGTCCGACGAACGTACCGATACCATGCTCGACGTGGACGACATGGTGCCCGACCTTAAGGTCGCGCAGGTCTGAGAGAAACGCGGAGGCCACCGACTTGCGGCGGTCGTTGACCCGACGTTCTTCGTCAAACACATCGGTTTCGGTGTAGATCTGGAGCGCTCCTCCAGGGAGACGAAACCCGCGAGACAGCAGTCCAGTCGTGACCAGTACCGCAGCGCCACGGACAGTTTCCGCGCGTTCCACGGCGATCGCCGATAGATCTTGCTCTGCCAACAACTCCGTAATTCGCTCCGCCCGCCCGGTCGTCGCCGCCACGAAAAGCTGAGTATCGCCGCGGTCGCAACCTTGTCGAATGGCGTCGACCCAGGCGGTCAGTCGGCCGTGAAACGCTGGCGCCGGCTGGCATGACACCGTACGACCCGCGGCCCCATCGTCACTGTCATCGTCTACGCCAAGAATTTCGAATCGGCCGCCGGCGTCCAAACGTTCGCTGAGGTCCACCCAGTCGAGCAAGAGCGTGTCTGGATCCGCTACCACCTGACCCGAGGCCACGGCGGTGGCGTGGGACTCTCGGATCTGGGTCGTGGTTCGGTTCGCTCTGGTCTCGCATTCGTCAAGACCACTGACAAAGGTCTGGACGGACCGCACGCCCTGGTAGTCCAAGTAGTCCAGCACACTGCCGTCGCGAGCGAGTACGTCCGGGTCGTCGGTCGATTCCGTCGCTTCGTATGTGTCACGTAGCGGCACGACTCGCGCTCGGTCCAGCGTCCGGACCGACCGCTGAGTGCCGGGATCAAACAACCGTAAAGACTCGATCACGTCGCCAAGGAATTCGACGCGGGTGGGATAGCTCTCACCTACCGGAAAGAAATCCACGACGCCGCCCCGCACACAGAACTCCCCGTGCGCGTCCACCGGGTCTTCGTGGGCAAATCCCGCGTCCGCGAGCACATCTCTCAAATCGAAGGGAGACAGCTCACCGCCACTTCGCAGCTCGAGCGCAGCGTTCAGAAGCCGCCCGGGGAGACTCACCCGTGGTAGCAACGCTGCGGCGGAGGCAACGACCAGACGCGCGGTGCCTTGCGCTAATCCAGTCAACGCCCGGGCGCGAGCACTTGCCACATCGAGATGCGGAGCAATACCGCGATAGGGATCGACTTCGGGAGAGGGAAACGGCAGCACGACACGGGTTACTTCGTCGGCGATCCCACCGTGGAGTGCGGCGTAAAACAAACGTGCGTCGTTTGTCACCGTCTCCACGTCGCCATCGGTCGGCAACACGACAAGGGTGCGAGTTCTCTGAGACTCCGCCGCGAGTGCGAGCGCGATAGCTGGGGGCGAGAGCCCGGTGATCAGGTGGGTATCCGTCCCCGCGCGCAGCCCCGCCCGACTCATCCCGGTCGTGAGCGCGGCGCTGAGCGTGAGCGAGGGAGCGGAGCGTGACACGTCAGACCGGTCCTTTACGGGGTGCGGTCCGAAACTGGCGGCCGGAATCGGATATTTGGCGAAAAGCCCCACCGATGCCGTGGCCGATAGAACCCGGCGTCCTGGGTGGGAGAATTGACCCGAAAGGTATAGAGCAAGCGGTGATAGTCGTACGGGCGACCGTGGCGGTCGTGAACCGCGACATCGAGCTTGTACACCCCTCCGACCAAGTCCAAGCTGTCAATCACGAACGTGACTTCTCCATCGCCGACCATGGTCTCGGGTCGGAGGTCTTCAAGCTCAGTATTGGTGCCGTAGCAACACACTCCCTCCGCATTGAAGATGCTCACACCGAAGACAAAGTCGTTGAGCGCTTCTGCCACCTCCACCTTCATCCGAACGGTCATCTGTTCGCCTGTGCGAAAGACGTGGGCTGGACCGTTATCCCCTTCCAGGTTGACGGTGACGATGCTGGCCTCCCGAGAACCCCAGCGACCTTCGCTCGCCCGAAACATATCCTCCGGTGGTTCACTATCCGTGAGATCTAAGGGACGCGGCGCATCATTCGCCGCCACAGCAGTGCCTTTGGCGATGGTCGCCTCCTGCTTCCGACGATCGCTTTCCGTTAGTAGTTTCTCCTCGGCTCGGGCGACGTCCTCCAGATACGCGTGCACGACCCGCGTAGGGTCACCGACGCCGCGGGTCGCGCCGTGGTCGAGCCACAGGGCCTCGTCGCAAAACTGCTGCACGGTGCCCAGCCCGTGGGTCACGAGCAGAATCGTCTTGCCGCGACGCTTGAACTCAGAGAACTTGTCGAGGCACTTCAGACTAAAGCCCTGGTCCCCGACGGCGAGGACCTCATCGACGATCAGGATGTCAGGGTCGACATGCACGGCAACTGCAAAGCCGAGGCGTGTATACATTCCGGACGAGTAGTTCTTTACGGGCGCATCGATAAATTCTTCGAGTTCTGCAAACGCGACGATCTCGTCAAACCGTTGGGCGACTTCGTGCTTTGTCAGCCCCAGCATCACGCCGTTGATAAAGACATTCTCACGACCCGAGATCTCTGGATGAAATCCTGCGCCAAGCTCAATGAGCGCTGAGATGCGTCCATTTACTTTGACCTCACCGATGGTCGGTTTTGTGATCCCCGCCACGAGCTTGAGCAGCGTGCTCTTCCCTGATCCGTTGCGACCGATGATGCCAATTGCCGCCCCCGCCGGCACGGTCAACGACACATCGTTCACCGCCGTAAAACTCTCCTCTGGACTGAGGTCGCTGGTCAGACTGCCCCGAATCAAAGCGCTTTTCAAGGTCGCGAACTGCCGACGATGTTGGTATCGCCGGTAACGTTTTGTCACGCCTCGCACATCGACAGCGGTCATCATACTTCCTCCGCAAACGAGTCGCGCAGACGGTCAAAAAGCGCGTATCCCAAGAGAAAGACAACGAACGACCCCGCCAGCAAAGCCAGTAACCACTTCCAGTGACCGAACGGTCCCTCGTAGAACAGGATTTCCTGATAGGCAATCGCCAGGTGGGCGAAGGGATTGAGATTCATAAGGCCCTGCCCAAACGGTGGGAGCTGCGACATGGGATAGAGGATCGGCGTCGAAAAGAACCAGAGCGTCAGGAGATTGCCAAGTATGTCCCGCAAGTCGCGAAAATGAACCGTTAGCGCCGACAAGAAAAACGCGATGCCAAGTGTTAGCACGAGTTGCGCGAGGACCACCACGGGAAACCACACCAACTCGAACGGAGAAACCGGTCGCGTGTAGAACAAGAGAAACAGACCCAAGATCGGGAGCGCGAAAAAGAAGTGGAACATGTTCGACAACACCGCAACCACGGGCAGAATCTCGACCGGGAATAGTACCTTCTTGATCAAGTTTCCGTTCGCAATAAGCGAGTGCGACGATTCGAGTAGCGCGGACGAAAACCAGGTCCACGGCAAGAGCCCACAAAATAGGAACAGCGCATATGGCTCGAGGTCTCCTCTGAATCCCGGGAGTACAACCGAGAACACGAATGTATAGACGAGCAAGAGGAGAAGCGGATTGATGAATGACCACAAGAAGCCGAGCACCGACCCGCGATACCGCGCCTTTAACTCTCGGGTCACCAGCGTCTGGACCAGGCCGCGATATCGAAAGAGCCGCTGTAGGTTGTCTAGCATCGAATTGGTCGCGAAACTTGCGGGGTCGCCGCGCGGGGCCGTGAGGAGGGAGACCCGTTACTCCATGGCCAGGAGAAGCGTGGTGATGTTATCGGACCCACCCGCCGCGTTCGCACGGTCGACCAGATCGTCACACCCACGTTGAAGGTCGGTCGCGTCGTCGATGATTCGCCCGACGTCGTCATCTGTCAGCATCGTAGTCAGGCCATCCGAGCAGAGGAGCAAGCGGTCGGCGGGCTGGAGCTCAATCTGGCTCACGTCAACCTCGAGATCGCCCGCGCCCGACAGCGCCCGCGTGACGATGTTGCGCCAGGGATGCTCGCGCGCCGCCTCGGCGGTCAGCAGCCCGGCTCGCATCTGCTCTTCGACCCAAGAATGGTCGCCAGTCAGACGCGTCAGTCGTTCCTCGCGTAAAAGGTAAGCGCGGCTATCGCCAACGTGGGCGATCGTTGCTTGAAGACCGGCGAGCAACACGGCCACTGCGGTCGTCGCCATGCCGCTTAGCTCCTCGCTTGCATCGGCGTCGTCCAAGATGCTCTGGTTTGCCCCCACGAATGCCGCGCGAAGTATGTTGCCGTCCCGCCCGAGCGAACTGTCAAAGGGCATCGGCCAGGTATCGTGCTGACCAAGTGCGGCTGTGGCCCTGACGACACGTTCGATCTCGACGACCGCTAGTTCGGAAGCAACGTCGCCGCCTGCGTGCCCCCCCATGCCGTCCGCGACCACAAACAACCCCCGTTCGGGTACTGCGCAGAACCTGTCCTCATTCTTGGCACGTCTGAGACCAGGATGAGTACGCGCCGCCCAGGAGACTGCCATGAGCTCGTGCGAGCCTGTGGTTAGACCGGTCCGCCCCGACCGATCCTCGCGGCCACCCGCAAGCGGACGAGTGCCTTCAACGCCGCAATGCGGGCACGTTCAAAATCGAGATCCGCCGTACCACTGTCGGCTTGGCTCTGTTCCATCCGCTGCCGAGCTCGTTGTTCGGCCTGCGCGGCGCGGTTGACATCGATTTCATCGGCTCGCTCAGCAATTTGAGCCAGGATGGTCACCCGGTCCGGTAGGACCTCCGCAAACCCGTCGGCGATCGAGACAAACGTTGTTTCTGTCCCTTGGCGGAACGAGAACTCGCCAACGTCCAGTGTTGTGAGTAGCGGGGTGTGTCCGGGGAGCACGCTGAGATAGCCCTCCGAACCCGGGATCTGGACCTCGTCGACAGACTCGTGCGCAATCGCACGGTCGGGGGTCACGAGCTCGAGGGTGAGCTTGGTTGGAAGCGGCATACCAGGGTCTCTAGCAAACTGTGTCTCCTACGCGGTCGCCTGTAGCTTCTCGGCGTTTTCGAGCACTTCCTCGATTGTGCCCATCATGAGAAACGCCTGTTCGGGGATCTCGTCATGCTTTCCATCGACGATCTCCTTGAAGCCGCGGATGGTATCGGCGATGGCGACATACTTGCCGGGAGCACCCGTAAACTGCTCAGCCACAAAGAAGGGTTGGGAAAGAAAACGTTGGATCTTCCGCGCGCGGGTCACGGCCAGCTTGTCCTCTTCGGACAGCTCGTCGATACCGAGAATAGCGATGATGTCCTGGAGATCCTTATACCGTTGCAACACCTCTTTGACCGAGCGGGCCACTGCATAATGCTCCTCGCCGATGATACGCGGGTCGAGGATACGAGAGGTCGACGCGAGCGGATCGACCGCCGGATACAGCCCTTGGGCGGCAATCTCCCGAGACAACTCCGTCGTTGCGTCAAGATGAGCGAACGTGGTCGCGGGCGCCGGGTCCGTATAGTCGTCAGCCGGAACGTAGATGGCCTGGACCGATGTTATGGACCCATTCTTTGTCGAAGTGATCCGCTCTTGCAACTGACCCATTTCTGAGAGGAGCGTCGGCTGATAGCCCACCGCCGACGGCATACGGCCGAGGAGCGCCGACACTTCCGAGCCCGCTTGGGTAAAGCGGAAAATATTGTCGATAAACAACAGGACGTCTTTGTTCTCGGCGTCGCGGAAATACTCGGCGACGGTGAGCGCGCTCAAGGCAACTCTCAGGCGGGCGCCCGGCGGCTCAGTCATCTGACCAAAAATGAGTGCGACCCGCGACTTCTCCTGGTCTTCAATATTGATGACCCCGCTCTCTTGCATCTCGTTCCACAGGTCATTGCCTTCGCGAGTGCGCTCGCCTACCCCGCCAAACACCGAAACACCACTGTGCTTGAGCGCGATGTTGTTGATGAGCTCTTGAATGATGACGGTCTTCCCGACGCCAGCGCCCCCAAACAACCCGATCTTCCCACCGCGTAGATACGGCTCGAGCAAATCGATGACCTTGATGCCCGTCTCAAACATCTGGAGCTCGGTCGACTGATCTTCCAGTGATGGGGCGGGCCGATGAATTGGCCACCGTTCTTTTGATTCGACGGGCCGATCGGCAAAGTCGACTGGCTCGCCGAGCACGTTGAGCACCCGGCCGAGGGTCTCGGGCCCAACCGGCACGGAGATCGGCGCGCCCGTGTCGACGACGACCATACCCCGGCGCAGCCCGTCCGTCGTCGTCATGGCCACGGCGCGCACGCGGTTTTCACCAAGATGCTGCTCTACCTCGGCGACGACATCCTCTGCGCCCTGCCCCTCGTTCTCTTCCGCCCGCGCGATACGCAGGGCGTTGTAGATCTCCGGAAGGCGGCCCCCCTCGAACTCGATGTCAACAACCGGTCCGATTATTGCAATGATCTTGCCGGTTTTGGTGTCTTCCGCTGCCATTTGCTGTCGCTCTTTCTTAGAGTGTTCTCGTCACCGGTGGTGGACTGTCGCGAGTGGCTCTGCACGTGCCACTAGAGGGCAGACGCCCCCGAAACAACCTCGATCAACTCACGGGTAATCGTGGCCTGCCGGACCTTGTTCATATAGAGCGTGAGCCCTTCGATCATCTCTCCGGCGTTACGAGTGGCGGCGTCCATCGCCGTCATACGGGCGGCGTGCTCCGCCGCCGCCGATTCCAGCAAGGCTCGGAACACTTGAGTCTCGACGTGTCGCGGGAGGAGCGTGTCAAAAATCTGTTGTGGGTTTGGCTCGAACAGGTAGTCCGCGAGCGCCGTCGACTCGTCCTCGTCAGACATGAGCCGAGGGATCGGAAGCAACTGATCAATGACGACCTCTTGCTGCATGACGCTCTTGAACTCGTTGTAGAGCAGACCAACCCCGGACACTTTCCCGCTGGTGTACTGCTCGATAGCCACATCCGCGATAGCTTGCGCGTGGCTATAGCGGAGATTGTTGAACAGGTTCACGTCTTCGTAACGCACGTCCATGCTGCGACGTCGAAAGAAATCGCGACCTTTTCGACCGACCAGTCCCAAGGCGACCGGGCTCGGTGAATCGACGATATGGGCCGCTGCTCGTCTCAAAATCGTCGAGTTGAAACCGCCACAGAGGCTCTTGTCCGCGGTCACGACAAACAGCAGTGCCGGCGCGCCCTCTTTTGGCACCGGCGGGTCGGCCAACAACGGATGGGTCTGCGGGTCGACGCGAGCCGCCAGACCGTTCAGCACTCGGAGCATGTCGCGGGCAAACGGCCGCGCGCCCACGATACGGGCTTGAGCGCGGCGCAACTTCGACGCCGACACGGTCTTCATCGCCTTCGTGATCTGCTGGGTGTTCTTGACCGCACGAATCCGACGACGGAGGTCTAATAGAGACGGCATGACGCGCTAGTGGCTCTTCAAACACTCATTGGTCGGCTGCCGGTGAGGGCTCGTGGGTCCTCGCCATGCGGCCAGAGCGTGAAATTTAGGGATTTTGGAGCCACAGCCAACGCCGCGAGGAGCGACGGGGACCAGCGACAGCCCAAAGATGGAGGCGTGAAGAGCCACTAGGCCGCGGCGCCTTTCTTGACCGCCACAAACTGATCGGTGAATTCCTTGACGGCGCCCGCGATATCGCCTCTCAGCTCATCACTCAACTTCTTTTGCTCGTCCAGAGTCTGCACGAGTCCAGAATGACGGCTGTCAAAAAACTCGTACAACTGTTGTTCGTAGGCGGCGACATCGGCCTCATCCACCGCATCGAGATACCCGTTTACTCCCGCAAACAGGATCAGCACCTGCCGTTCGACCGCCAAGGGCCGATACTGCGGCTGTTTGAGAACCTCGACGAGTCGGCGCCCACGGTTGAGCTGGTTTTGAGTGGCCCGGTCGAGGTCGCTTCCAAACTGGGCGAACGCTTCCAACTCGCGGAACTGCGCGAGGTCGAGCCGTAAAGTGCCGGCAACCGCTCGCATGGCTTTCACCTGAGCAGATCCCCCGACTCTGGAAACCGAGTTCCCGACGTTGATCGCGGGTCGTATCCCCTGGTGAAACAAATCGCTTTCCAGAAAGATCTGGCCATCGGTGATCGAGATCACGTTGGTAGGAATATAGGCTGAGAGGTCACCGGCCTGTGTCTCGATAATCGGCAACGCCGTGAGCGAGCCGCCACCCTGCGCGTCGTTCAGCTTCGCGGCGCGCTCAAGCAAGCGGGAGTGCAGATAGAAGACATCACCAGGATAGGCCTCGCGCCCAGGAGGACGCCGCAACAGCAGCGAAATCTCGCGATACGCCTGGGCGTGTTTTGACAGATCGTCATAAACGCAGAGCGCATGGCGACCCCTGTCACGAAAATACTCGCCAATGGCGCACGCCGAGTATGGGCTGATATAGAGCTGCGGGGCGGGGTCGGACGCGCCCGCGGCAACGACAATGCTGTACTCCATCGCGCCGTTCTCTTCCAGCGTTTTTACGACCTGAGCAATGGTCGACTGCTTCTGGCCGATGGCGTTGTAGATGCAGATGACGTCGAGACCTTTTTGATTGATGATGGTATCGACTGCAACGGCGGTCTTTCCCGTCTGTCGGTCGCCGATAATGAGCTCACGCTGCCCCCGCCCCACTGGCACCATCGCGTCGATGGCCTTGAGGCCGGTCTGCAGCGGCTCTTTCACCCCTTGCCGGTCGACAACCCCGGGGGCAATTCGCTCGATTGGCGACTGCTCGGTCGCACCAAGGGGGCCTTTCCCATCGATCGGCTGGCCAAGCGCGTTGACCACTCGTCCCAGCAACGCATCCCCGACCGGCACTGACATGATGCGGCCACTTCGCTTGACGGTGTCACCCTCTTTGATCGACGTTGCGTCTCCAAGCAACACCGCCCCGACGCTTGACTCCTCGAGGTTGAGGGCAATACCAAAGACACCATGGGGAAACTCGAGCATCTCGGTCGCCATCGCGCCCTCGATACCGTGAATACTCGCGATGCCATCGCCCACCGACACGACCGTGCCTACCTCGGCAACATCGACATCCAGCGAGTAGTCGCCGAGTTGGTCCTTGATAATTTTTGAGACTTCGTCAGCTTTGATCTGCATCGGTCGTTTTATGCCTCACGGAGAAACCGTCGCCGCAGCCGTCCTAGGTGGTTGGCGATACTCCCGTCATACACAGTGCTCCCGATCTGGGCCACCATGCCACCGAGGAGTGTTTCATCGACAGCAGTGTCGAGCTCAATGTGTTTGCCCGTCGCCCGCTCGATCGCTTGGGCGAGCTCTTGCGCGCGGGCCGCGGGCAGCGGGGTCGCGGTCGTGATGTGCGCTCGAACGCTTCCCTGGTGCTCACGTAGCCGTTCCCGGAATGATTCAAGAATTTCGTCGAGGATCGGAAAGCGGTCACGCTCCGCCAGCATTCGCAGCAAGCGCACGGTAACCACGCTGACGCGACCAATTTGAGTGACAAGCGCCGTGACGAACGCGTGCTTACGCGCCGACGGGATCGCCGGATTTGTCAGCAGGTTGCCAAGCCTCCGGTGTGTCGTCATAAGCCCGACAAAATCCGAAAGTTCCTTTTCGACCAGCGCGGGATCGGCGTCCGCCTGACTGACTTCAAGCAACGCTCGTGCGTATCGTATGGCCGCAGCGCGATTCGTCATTATTCGTCTGGATTCTTCTAGTTACCGCGTTCCCAACGTTGCTCGCGTTTGATTGGTGCCAATGGGGCCATGCGATGGTCAGAGCGCTCACCAGAGCCGACTTTCAACTAGGGTCGCCGACTGATCACACGGTTGTGTGGAACCGATAAGGAGGCTTCTGTAGCAAGGGCAATCTGCGGCGAGCCAAACAGGCATTTATACCATTCGGGACGAACCGCGGGCAAGTAGGAGGGTGTCGTCGCGGTCTCGGACGCGTTGCACATTGTCGGTTCCGCGGTATGGCGCGTTCCCGCCTTCGGCGTCACCACCCGCCCGGCCCCTGGTCACGCTGAGGATCCTCGTCGACAAGGCATCCCGGGCCGTGGCGTTTTGCCCATATTTCGGTGGCCAAGGACCTCACCGGGCGGTCAGACGATCATACAGGCGCTGGAGCTCGTCCTCGGACGTGAACTGCACCTCGATCCTTCCTCCGCGGCGGGCGCGCACCACCCGCACCTGGGTACCCAGCGCACGCCGGAGCTCCTGCTCCGCCGCCCGCGTATGAACATCTGACGTGCGCTCGCGGGGTCGAGATTCGGACGGCGCCCGTAGTTTCTTGACCAGCGATTCGGTCTCGCGGACCGAGAGGTCGCGAGCGCGGACGTCTCGTGCCACTCGACGCTGCAATGCGGGGTCCGGGAGACCGACTAGGGCTCGAGCGTGCCCCATCGTCAGCACGCGAGCCGCCACCTCGGCCTGCACCTCCGTGGGAAGGCTCAACAGTCGCTGATAGTTCGCGACGGTGGCTCGGTCCTTCCCAACTTTTGTCGCGATCTCTTCCTGGGTGAGGTGCAGCTGCTCCGCCATGCGAGCATATGCCTTCGCCTCGTCGATGGGATTCAAGTTTTCGCGCTGGATGTTCTCGACCAACGCGAGCTCGAGACGTTGGTCAGCGGGCACGTTGCGAACCACCACGGGCACCTTGAGCAAGCCTGCCCGCTGGGCTGCCCTCCAACGGCGTTCGCCGGCGATAATCTCGTATCGCCCCGCCGAACGCGGCCTCACGACAATCGGCTGAATCAACCCGCTGGACTTGAGTGACTGCGCCAGCTCTTCCAAACGCGCCTCGTCCATATCGCGCCGGGGCTGCTCGGCGTTTGGTTCGAGGAGGTCAAGGTCTACGTCAAGAGCGGTTGGCGCGGTCGCGTCCGACGTTGGAGGCGGCGTGTCTGGGATAAGCGCGCTCAATCCTCGACCCAGCGCTTGACGTTTCTCTGCCATCATCCTGCTCCTTACCGCTGCATACCGCCTCGGCAACTTTCGAACTGGTCGTGGCACAGCATGCCGTAGTTCTTACGCCGAATCGCGGGCGACGCTGAAAAAAAGGAACCACCGATGTAGAGGACGAGTGCCCAGTACCGGGGCCCAATCTTCTCCGTCCTCGCGCCTGGCCAGCCCGACGCCACGCCAGGGACTTGCGCCACAAGTTACTGTTCCAGTGAACTAGCCTTCGCCAGGCGGATCGGTAGTTGGCGGCGATGGCTCCTCCGGCTGCGACTCGGCGGGTTCGTCTCGTCCCCTTTCCGAAAGGCCCGAGGAAGCCACAGGATTGGTGAGGATCTCGCGCGCCAAAGCGACATACGCCTCGGCCCCCTTTGATTTCTCGTCATAGATGACTCCCGGCAAGCCATAGCTCGGCGCTTCCCCCAGACGAATGTTTCTGGGGATCGTTGTCCTAAACACCTTGTCTTTGAAAAACGACCGAACCTCACTGGCCACTTGCTGACCGAGGTTTGTCCGCTGATCGTCCATGGTGAGAAGCACACCAGCGACCTCGAGTCGCGCGTTGAGGCTTCCGCGTACTCGGTCCAGCGTCGAGATGAGGTCAGCCACGCCTTCCAGGGCAAAATATTCGCAAGTCAAGGGAATCAAAATGCCGTCCGCCGCGACGAACGCGTTGAGCGTAAGAAGTCCGAGAGAAGGAGGAGTGTCTACCAGAATATAGTCGTATCGAGCGCGACCTTGTTCAACCAGCGGCTGCAGCCGTGCTTCGCGACGGGGTAGTTCTACTAAGTCGAGCTCTGCCCCCGTGAGACTGCGGTTCGCTGGCACCAGGGATAGACCCTTCACACTGGTTTCCAGCGTGTACTGGTCGAGCTGCGGCTCATCTGTAGTCGCCAGCGCGTCGTAAATTGTTCCGCCTACTGGTGTTACGCCCTTCAACCCAGCTCCGCTGGTGAGGTTCGCTTGCGGGTCTAGATCGATCAACAGAACGCGTTGCCCCGCGAGCGCAAGTGCCGCGCCGAGGTTCACCACGGTCGTCGTCTTTCCTACTCCGCCCTTTTGATTGGCGACTGCGATCACCTGTTTCATGAGCCTCGTTTTTTAATAATAGGTCTAATAACCTACGAAATAGCGCGCCTGAAATTCCAACAGCGGTGGAACAAACCGGGTCGGTGACTGGTATGTTCCACGTGGAACATACCACAGGATTCGCTTGGCGTGACCGCGTGGGTACAGAGTAGCGGAGGAAATTCTAAATCGCCCTCTTTCGGGGCCTACGCTCGACGCGATATGCTATAAATTCGTCATATCGCGTCGACGGCAACGCTTACCGCGAAACAGACCTGAGTCCTTACTTCGTCTCTAAGTGCCGATGCAACAAGCCGAACAAGAGTCCGAGAATTCCTGTGTTTCGATCAAGTTTTTACCCTCAACACCAACCATCCCTGGTCTTCGCCATTGAAAACCCGGCGGACGAATGAGCGATGCCGGGTTCCTCACTCTTTTGCGGGCCGACCATAGCCACATTCACGCTGGGGAAAGACAATCTGCGGAAAGCGGAAGCCATCACCGGCTCTCCAGGACAAGAAGGGTCGGCACTCGCCCATGCCTGTACGTCGATTCGCGTGTCGGCGAAAACAACCGGTTAGACAACGCCGTTACACTGTCGGCGGAAGTAGAAGGCACATATCGCCTCCTTCTGGAGATTCCTCTGGCGGCGTTTCCTCATCTGCGATAAATCGAGTCTATGAGTTCCGCACGCCTGGCGCGCCGCGCCGCCGACCAGCGGCAGGAACTGCTGCGATAGGCTCCGGGGACCCAGGAGGCGGGACTCGGGTCTGCTCATGGCCACGTCTAGTCGAGAGACTACTGTCGGCGAGTCTCGAAACTGACAGCGTTGTGACGTCTTCAGATAAGACCCATAGGGCGAACCCAATGGACGATTCCGGACGGACCCAACGTTCCACGTGGAACACCGTGGAGAGCGCGCAGCCTCTCCACGGTGTTGGCGGACCGCTCGCCCCCCTTCGACGCATCTACGCTCAATGTGGCGGATCCTAAATTCGAGGGTGCTTGGCGAAGGACGGTCGGCGTGATGGCACTCGGTGATGATGACGGTTGCGCTCAGCCCGCTCGGCCTCGCTCACACGTCGGTCGCTGGCACGAGTGTCATTGTTTCACCGATGTCGACGGGCAATGCGTAAAGGAGTTTGTCAATACCCACGCGCGGTGGGGCGCGAATGCACGGTCCTCTGTGCGGGTGGCAGGGTGCGCACGGCAGCGTCGTCACCGACGACTGTCCTATAACAATTCTCGCTGGACTCGAGGTAAGGCTTCATTCGATAGAATTCGCGGGAGGGGAGTCCTGCGAGGCTGCTCGCCTATTCGGCGGCGAGGGGCCAGCGACGCCGGAGATGATACGGAGCGGGGGTCGACGACGTCACGAGGCAGCTAGGCCGCCAGCCGGCGCCCTACGCCGAGTAGGTTCGGACGAATGTCATCCTTCCGTTGGCGCTTCTCTTCCAAAGCGACCAAAGACCAGCTTCTCGAGCACCACGAGGCGGCTGTGCGACGCCGATCCGATGGCATAGGTGGCTCGCCAGGCTAACGGCGGCTGAAGGTCTTTTGGGACCTCCGGCACGCCGGAGCTACGAAAGAGAAAGAGCTGCCCTTCAGGCTTTACAAACGCTTGCAACCCCCGCAACAAACCCGCATCGACGCGGACCGCCCGCACGCTTAGCACATCGTGCGCCTCATGCAGCTCTGGTCTTGCGAAGAGGCTCTCGTAACGGCCGGTATGGACCGTGGCATTCGAAAGTTCGAGATGTCTACAGGCCTCACGCAGAAACGCTGACTTTCTAATTTTCGACTCGACCATGAGTAGGCTCCAGTTGGGCGCGGCGAGCGTCATCGGAATCGCCGGGGATCCCCCGCCGGAACCGATATCCACCAATCGCCCATCCGCTGCCGGCAGGTGCCGAGCCGCCGCCAGCGGCTCGATGAGAAGCCGCTCCAACCCTACCTCGCGCTCGTCGAGCGCGGTGAGGTTCATCTTCTGGTTCCAACGACTGAGCAGCTCAACATAGACGCACAAACGGTCGACCAGTCCATCCGCCAGTTCTAACCTGGCGCGTCTGGCGCCACGCAGGATCCGGTCTCTAAGGATGGCTTTCTTCGACACGGCGTCCGCCGTTCCCGACGTGGGCCCCAATGACCGCCACAGCGGCGGGGGTAATCCCCGGCACACGCAGAGCCTGGCCCAACGTCACAGGACGGGTCTCGGTTAAACGCTCTACAACCTCGTGAGACAGACCAGGAATCCCAGCATATCTAAAATCTCTGGGTATTGCCCTATTTTCATAGTGACGGGCTCTCTCGACAGCCGCTTGTTGTCGCTCGAGGTATCCGGCGTACTTGAACTCGGTTTCCACACTCGCCACATCGACCGCCGCCGTTTCGGCCGCGGTGTCGAGAGACACTTGCCCCTCACGTGCCAACTGATCCAGCCGGACCTCCGGTCGACGTAGCGCCTGGGATGCGCGTTGCCGGGCGCCGCGTTCAACTGTCACGGTCGTGCGTCGAACCGTCGCGAGGTTTGTCTCGAATCGCTCCCGGCGCCCCTCGAATCTCTGCCACCGTCCATCGTCCACAAGCCCGACGTCGCGACCGATCGGCGTCAGTCGAAGATCGGCGTTGTCGGTGCGCAAGAGCAGCCGATACTCCGCCCGCGACGTAAACATCCGATATGGTTCTAGACACCCTTTTGTCGTGAGATCGTCCGCCAGAACACCGATGTAGCCCTGGTCTCGACCAAGCACGATGGGCGACCGGCGTTGCACGTGACGCGCCGCATTGATCCCAGCGAGCAGTCCCTGTGCGCCGGCCTCCTCGTAGCCCGACGTTCCATTGATCTGACCGGCAAAGAAGAGGCCTGCGATCTGCTTCGTTTCCAATGAGGGCCGAAGCTCGGTCGGTTGTATGAAGTCGTATTCCACCGCGTACCCCGGCCGAAGCATCACCGAGTCCTCGAGGCCCGGGAGAGCGCGCACCAACGACTGCTGAACGTCCCGTGGCAAGCTCATCGAGAATCCGTTGAGATAGGTCTCCGCAACATCAAGCCCTTCCGGCTCGAGAAAGACTTGATGACGTTCTTTCTCTGGAAACCGCATGACCTTGTCTTCCAACGACGGGCAGTATCGGGGCCCAACGCCGCTGATCTGGCCGTTGTACAGCGGCGACTGGTCGATATGTCGTTTGACGAGCGCGTGCACATGGTCGGTCGTATAGAGCAAGTGACACATGATCTGCTCGCGTTCGATACGGTCGGTCATAAACGAAAACGGCACCGGCGAGTCGTCTCCGGGCGCCTCTTCGAACAGGCTGAAATCGATGCTCTGACGGTCCAACCGAGGAGGGGTTCCGGTTTTTAGCCGACCCCATCGAAAACCGAACCCCTTCAGCGACTCGGCCAAATCGCACGACGCGGGTTCACCAAATCGCCCGGCCGGTGTCGTGTCGGGACCGATATGTATTCGCCCGTTGAGAAACGTGCCGGTGGTGACGATGAGGGCGCGACACGGGAATGGACCGTCCTCGTTGCCGTCGCTTTCCAGCGCCAGTCCGGTGACGCCGTTGTCCTTCACGACGATGCGACCCGCCCGACCGATGATCCAATCAAGCCCCGGAACCCGCTCGAGCTCGCGACGCATCCAGGCCGCATAGACCCGTTTGTCGGCTTGGGCTCGTGGGGACCATACTGCTGGCCCGCGACTCCGATTGAGCAGCTTGAACTGAATACCGGTCGCGTCGATCGCGCGCCCCATGAGACCACCCAACGCATCGATCTCACGGACCAAATGCCCCTTGGCAGTGCCGCCAATCGCGGGATTGCACGGCATATGGGCCACCGTGTCACGCGAAAGTGTGCACAAACCAACCTGGAGCCCCATCTGGGCCGCTGCGTAGGCCGCCTCGCACCCTGCGTGGCCCGCCCCGACTACGATGATGTCATACACGCGCATGGTCTTCTCCACCGTCGTCAGTTTGGTTGCAGTCGTCGGTGGAAATCACCGGGTCCGCCGACTCTTGGTGGGTTGCAAGAGCATCACTTCCCGATACAAAATTTGGAGAAGATTCGAGTCAACACATCGTCGGCGGTGCGCGCGCCGGTGACTTCTCCCAGCGCCTGCTGCACGTCGGCGAGGTCAGCCAGCACGAGTTCCTCGGACGCGCTTGCCGCCGCGGCGTCAGCGGCTCGACACAAGGCCTCGTTCGCCTGCTCCAAGAGATGAATATGCCGGAGGTTTGTGACGATCGGCACGTCCCGCAAGGGTTCGCGCGCAACGAGTGACTCCGCCATTCCCTCCCTGAGCTCGTCCAGCGCGTTCGGGTCGTCAGCGACCAACGACACACAGAACGTCGGCCCCTCGCACCGTGACGCGAGGGTACCCGTGTGGTCATCCTCAGAAGACCGAGGGTCGTCGCAGCGGGCGAACGCGTGTTCGAGGTCGTCCGGCTCCCACGCCGCGGGAAGATCCGTCTTGTTCACCACAACGACACGAGTGGTCGTCAGCGTTTCTCGCCAGAGCGTGCTGTCCTCTTCGTCCAGCGGTTGAGATCGGTCGAGCACCAGCACAACAAGCTGGGCAACTCCCAACGCCCGGCGCGCCCGCTCGACCCCCTCAGACTCGACCTCGTCAGCAGTCGCGCGGATCCCCGCCGTATCTACCAAGGTTATCGGAATACCGTTGAGATCAAGTGTCTCGGTTAGAAGGTCACGTGTCGTCCCGGGGACATCGGTCACGATGGCCCGTGCGGTGCGGAGGAGCTGATTGAACAACGTCGATTTGCCGACATTCGGTTTACCGAGTACCACAACATGTCCACCCTCGCGGACAAGTCGTCCGTGTTGGGCGTCTGCGAGGAGACTCCTCGTCTCCTCCTGCAGCCCCCGCAGCTCTCTCGCCACCGTCGGGGCGCGGACAAAGTGGTATCCCTCATCGGGAAAATCGACCGACGCCTCGAGACGCACGACGAGGTCAAACACCGATCGCTCGATACCTGAGATTGCACTCGTGACCGTGCCCTCGAGTTGGTCAAACGCAACCCGAGCCTGGAGTGGCGTCACCGCATCCACGAGGTCGCCAACCGCCTCCGCTTGCACAAGGTCGATGCGGCCATGCAGAAACGCGCGCAACGTGAACTCGCCCGGCTCGGCCAGCCGGGCTCCCGCCGACTGAGCCGCCTGCACGACGAGGCGCAGCAAGACCGGATTCCCGTGACCGCTCAGCTCGACGACGTTCTCGCCGGTATACGAGGCAGGAGCAGGGAAGTAGGTCGCGAGCACGCGGTCGACCTGCCGGCGCGGCGGCAAGGGATCGACGACAGTCACTAGCGTCACCCGTCTCGGCTCAAGCGTGGGGTGGCCGCCGAAAATACTCAGAGCGGTTTCCTCTGCTCGAGGTCCGCTGAGCCTCACTACGCCGATGCCTCCCCGGCCCGGTGGCGTTGCAACCGCGACAATCGTGTCGTCTGGGGAGAACATGGCCGCGGGAACCAGGGCCTATTCCGCCGTAATGACCACCGTCTTCAAGAACGCGTCGCCAATACTCTCAGAAGACGCCCCTGGGTCATCCGCTATCGCCATATGGACGATGCGGCGAGCATACGGATTCAATGGTCCGATTTCCTGCGGGGTCCCAGTTTCGCGAGCGCGATCGACCAAGAGTGTCGCCGTTTCCCGCAGTTCCGCGTCTTTTAACTTTCGGTAGTCGAGGCAGTCGACCACGATATGGCGCCCCGGGTGCTCTCGTCGGAAGGCGGCGTTAACAAGATGCTGCAGGGCATCGAGCCCCTCCGCTTTCCGACGCACTAACACATCGCACTCACCGCCCGTGATGACGATTCGCGTCCCGTCTTCTAACGGTTCCAACGACACCTGGGCGGCGAGATCCATCGCGTCCATCACCGTTTGGACAAATGAGGTCATCCGGGTGTTGAGATCGTCTTCCACGTCTTCCTCGTCTTGTCTGACTTTGGCGGATCTTCCGGTTTCAACCGGTGAATTACCCGCTGGTGCGCGTCGCGTCCCGCGGCTAGTCGGTGCTCGAAATCCGCCCAGATTGTGCGCTCTTCCGGCGTGCCGGAACACAACGATATTTCATCGGCAACCCGGTGGGTGAAAGTTGAAGAGGCGACAGTCCACTACTGGCTTCCGCCCCTCTTTTTTGACGTCTTGCGAGAAACCGCGTTACCACTGGTAACCGGTTTTAGCGGTTGGGCTTTGATCTTCTTTGGTGTGACGCGTCGCTCGGCCGGCGGTCTTACCACTCGCTGCTTTGGGGGGCCGATTAGCCGATTTGTTGCCACCATTTGACCGATTCCGATGAGGTT
>Ga0310121_10000430_pt1 | contig 46189 bp, 41 predicted proteins | sample CB27_Tmax_986_MG_FD_203504 | JGI IMG/M metagenome (GOLD analysis project Ga0310121, IMG submission 203504) | Marine microbial communities from Western Arctic Ocean, Canada - CB27_Tmax_986 | ecosystem: Environmental > Aquatic > Marine > Oceanic | place: Canada: Western Arctic Ocean | collected... | reverse complement strand
TATAATGAGGCGATCTTTTTGGCAACTCCAATTCTTATAATGGGTGGATTCCAAGGTGACGAGGGAGTGCGTCGGGAAACAGTTGAAAATGAAACGGTAATGATCCCAGAAGGATTGACGGTACCGGCAGTCCAAATAGCCTCTGCTGTAACCATCGATGGTTTTACATTGAGAGATGGCGAACGTGCTGGAATGACTATCCATTCTGACGCTTTAGCAATTGTCAGGAACTGTCGATTCAAGAACAATGTGGGCCGACTTCCGCAGGGCGGGTTCGGAGGCGGAGTAGTTGTCTTCGGTGTTGAAGCACATTTCCTAAAGTGCACCTTTACGAATAATAGAGCGCTGGATTCCGGGGGCGGAATTGAAATCACTAGGGAAATTGGCACTCCGGTGGGATCTGATGTCACGATGGAGAATTGCTTTATTGCGGGCAACCGGGGCCGTAGCGGGGCTGGGGTCTCCTGTATCGACTCGGATTTGAGGATGAGGAGTTGTGTTATAAATGGAAACACGGTGCCTGACTCTTCCGGAGGTGGCGGCTTGAGTATTGGAGGTTCTGGCGTAACCATGGTCGAGAATTGTCTAATTTACGAGAATTCAGGGGGAGAAACAGGAGAGCAAGTGTCTTTGGGCCTTGAGGATGTCCCAGTTGTGTTCGACAGTTGCACCATAATAGGGGGAGAGGGAGAAATTCTGTGGGGGACTCTACCTCCAGTTTTTAGAAATTGTATTCTTTGGGGTTCGACTTCACTTATTGGGGGGGGATTAGGTTCGGAAGACGACCCGGACGTATCGTACACATGTATCCAAGGTGGGCATGAAGGCATAGGGAACATCATGGATGATCCTCTGTTCATTGATGAAGTGGGAAACGATTATCACCTTCAGCCCGCCTCGCCCTGTCTGGACACCGCTGATACTGAAGGACCGAGCGACGACCTGGATGGGAATCCCAGGCCGAGGGATTTGTTCGGCGTTGGCCGCGATGGCCCCGGCGCGTTTGATATGGGCGCGTATGAATTCCAACCTCCGAGCGCCGATCTGAACGGTGACGGTGAAACCAACATGCTCGACCTGTTGATATTGGACCGTCAGTGGTATTCGGTGAGCGGGGTACGCTAAACGGAGGGCGGGTTTTCCAACCCGCCGAGTCATCCGAGGAACGGCACAGAGGCCGTTCCCTACAGCTGGCGGGGCCAACTATTTCCCCTTGGGGCCGAACCGGTGCTTCCAACTATTCTGAATAACCTCTTCAACCGTTTCTTTCGACCAACCAAACGTTCTCGCCGCATCGTATATCTCCCCACTCAACGTCGTCCCAAAAAGCGAGGGGTCGTCCGTGCAAAGGCACACCGGGATTCCCGCCTTGCGAAATGTTTCTACTGGATGCTCGGCGATCGATTCGAGGCCTCCCAGCGCTCTGTTGCTGCTGATGCAGATCTCCACAGGGACTGCCTTCTCGGCGAGCAGTTGCACGACTTCAGGGTCTTCGACCGCCCTGGTTGCATGGCCGATCCTGTCTGCCTTCAAATCCTCAACCGCCTTTCGGACGTGAGCGGGGGGACCGACCTCGCCGGCATGGACTGAAACTCCCAGCCCGCTTTCCTTAGCATTCTGAAAGAGCTCCTTTAACTGATCGTCCTCTTCTCCCACCGGTTCGTCACCAGCCATGTCGAAACCAACCACACCCCAATCGCGTCCAGCGATCGCCTCCTCCAGAGCCCGGCTTCCTATTTCAACTCCAAGCGTCCTCGGAAAATCAATGACCCAACCGATTTCAAGGCCAAGCGATGATTCGGCGAAGCGAGAAGCTGCTGAGAGCGCTTCGCTCATAGTTTTTCTGGTTACACCCCGTGCCAGGTGCGATGTCATCGTCACTCTCGGTTCTGCGTAATGGACTCCATCTTTGGCGAGGTCCTCGAATGCCTCAACCGCAACACGTTCAAAATCTTCAGAAGTTCTGACAATTTCAAAAAGGTGGATAAACCGAAGGACGAAAGTTGACAGGTCTCCATCCTGAAACCATCCGGGAAATTCTTCGGGGTCATCAAACGGGAAGGGTTTACTGTACTTCCGGCCCAGTTCAAGGGCGGTTTTGGGTCGAATTGCCCCCAGCAGGTGCAGATGGAGGTCTGCCTTGGGTTGGTTGCGAATCCACTGGAGGTCCGGTTGCCCCGAGAGCGATTGGGTCTGTGTTGAGACGCCTCTTGCATTCATCGGGTTACGTTGCCACGCTTTGAGGGATGGCACAATCACTATTCGGTTTGCCCGATATTCGTGAAATCCCGCACCTCGACCGCCTGGCGTACAGACGGTTGGCCTCCGAAATCCGTCGCTGCGGTTGGGAAGTGGCGCCAACCCAACCCGTGGGGACCAATGGTTGCCCCAGGCTGACAATCGAACGTTTCGGCAGCCATCACTCATCGGGGACCAACACTGGATTTAAGGTCGAACCTGGCCTCGGGCAGGGCATCACCATCCGTCACTCCGGCTGCCTATCCGTCGCATTGGAAGAAATCCGCCGCCAATTTATCGCAGTGGAAAGTCTTAAAATACAGGACCATTGGGAAAAGGTTTCTTGGGTCCCGAGGGTAGGCTTGCGTGGAATCCGATTCTATCTTCCTCTCGGTAAAGGCAGGGACCGTCAGATCCCCGAGCTGGATTATTTGCAGAGTCTCGGATTCAATGCCGCCCTTGTCGATGCCCTCGAACAGCCGATCGTGGGGACCTTGGTCTCAGACGAAACCAAGCCGGCGGAGTGGGAGGAATCTCTGCGGTGGACACTCGACCGATTGGGGAGGCAAGGTTGGTGGAGGCTGCCGCTTTTCCCCATCCAGATGGACCTGGCGGGGCCGAGGGAACTCCCGGAGAAGACTCAACACCTGGAGCGACCCCTGTGCAGGCAACGGGTAAGCAACCGGTCCCGTCTCATCCAGCGTTTCGAGGCAATGATCCGTCGCCTGCCGAAAACAGAAGCAGTCGGATTTACCGCTACCGGCTGGAGTCGGTGCGGCTGCCCCCTTTGTGAGGACACCCCCTTCGAAGAGGAGGCCGCCTATTATCTTCGAGCCTACTTGGCTGTCCTGAAGCGATATGCCCCGGACACCGAGCTCTGGTTCCTTCCCGACTCGAGTTTGTGGGAATCCTTCCAGGAGATACGGTCTCAGGTTCCCGCCTCTGTTCGCTTCCTCCGCGCCGACACAGCACCTGCGCTGGCCGCAACTGAGCGTATCCAGCCGGAGGCCGGAGAATTGGTGCTTTTCGAGCAGAAGGGTGGGTCCAGTTGGTTAAACCTGGAAGATTTCCAAGCCCTGCCACGAATCTGGGACGAATCCGGAATTCCCCAGCTCGTCTGTCTGTCCTGGGACAAGGACGGGCGGCTTCCTGTTGATCTTGGTGGTTTCATGGCTGCTGCATGGGCGATAGAAGCTGGTCGTAACGACTACGCCGATGAAGCCGCCTACCGCGTCGTCCTCCCACCCGATCAATGGAAAAATTGGCGTCACTGGAAGAGGAAGAGCGAAGAGGTGGGTTCTCTCTTTACCAGCGGGAACGATCCGGCATGGTCGCACGAGCCGCTGGACGTGGAAATTGCTCCCCCCCCTGGCGGAGCGAATCTGATTGATGCTCTGTCTATGGGTTTAAGCCGTTGGAATTCCGAAAGACAAATCATTCCTCTGGCTAATGAGATCTGGGAGATACCGGATCGGGTTCCTATAACGCCGGGCATCCGAAAACAGCTCCTCCTGGCGGTTGACCAGCTCGGCAACCTGCTTGCGGATTCGAGTTTCCTTTCCGGGTTTGAGACCGACGAAGTCTCGCTCATCCAAGACCTCAATCAGTCTCTCTCCCTGGTTGTATCCGAATCCTCAAAACGGAAGGTTTGGCGGCGGGAGGACCTGCCGTCGCATTGGATCGAACCGCAATTCCCCTGGTCCCGCACCAATGGGACCTGATGACCGGAACGGGCAGTGGATAAGCGCGAATCCTTTTCCTGGTCTGGGTTAGAGTGTCTTGGTAACCGGAATCACTTCGACCTGCCAAGAATCACCCTTCTAAATTCTCATCAGAGTAAACAGCCGAAGGGCAATGACGATTGGGTAAGGAATACCTCCGAAGCGATTCAGGCACATCGAGATGAACGGATTGTGCTCCTCTCTTCGACCGAACTACCCACCTGGGAATTCGTCGTGTGGCTCGGCGGAGTGTACGGGATCCCTCAGATCATCGTCGTCGCCGACTACGGAATCACTTCCCGATCAGCTGCGGTGTCCACGATCCTCCAAGAGTTTGAGCTGGATTCCGACCTTGCAACTTTCCTGTTCATCAAGGGCCAGTCCAGTCGGCCAAAATCCTGGTGGGCAAATCGTGATGAACTTATCTTGAACATCGCAGACCGGCTTATTCCTATTTCTATTCGACCGGGTGGCCATCTGGATGATGGCCTGAAAACAATCGGTGACGCGAAAGGAATCGATGAGTCTTTCAAGATCAGCTGGTCGCGCGAGCAGCGAAGGAAGCCTTTTCAATTTGATCTCGAAACGATACGTAGAGAGGTGGATCCACCTTTCCAAAACAAACTCATCCACTGGACCCGCGCCGCCGATGGGCCCTGGCCGGGGGAATCCCGCGCAAACTATTACAAGGCAGTTAGCGAGAGCGGGGACGATTACGCACGATCTGCAGCGGAGACCCTAAAACACATCCTGGCTGAGCGCCGTATTCGCGCCTCCCCTTGGAGGATTCGCGATGGCAGGCCGGTGGTCGCCTTCAGTGGGCTGCCCCCCAGCCGGGCGACGGCTCTGATGCGGTGGCGAAGAAGATATGTCCGCTATTCAATCGAACCGTACGGCATCGCTATTGATCGGGAGGCAGCGGCGCAGTATGGGATTCTCCCGGTCCAATACATCGACCCTGACCGGGCTCCATCCACAGTTCAGCCGGAATTTCTGCAAGCTGTGGGAAATCGAGGGGAATGGTCGGCGGAATGCGAATACCGGTGCCTGGGCGATGTCGATTTGGAGGCACTCCCCAAGGGCTCCTGGGTTCCCCTTGACCTATCTCCCTAAAATGCTTAAATCACTATCGAAACCGTTGATTTCAACCACCCTTGTTTGATCCCAGTTACCAGGGGAGCTTCTCCTTCAGGTTGATGAATAGATAGCCGATGGTGATAATGTGGCAAAAGATAGGACTCTCTAGGCTCCCTCCAGGAGACTGGAAATCTACCTCGCCCAAGGAGAGGCGAACAAGCAAATCTACAAGAACAGGCCGAACCTCCCCACGCTCGGCGAACCTTCTGAAAGTATGGAAATCCAATCAGGTGAATCCCGCTTATTAGCCCTTATCCAGGAAGACGGGTTCCAGCAACTAAAGGATCGCCTGAATCTCCTGCTGGGCAAACCCGTTTGGTGGTATTGCACGGGTGAAGAGGCCACCCCGATTGCGCTTGAAAGCAACGACAAGACAGGCTGCGGTCTCCTCCAAAAAGACCCCTCAATCCGAGAGGAGTGGATGAAGGCTGCACGGACGGCCATGTCCCACGCCGGCGACAAGAGGGTTGGCGTCCTTGTCGATTCTCCCCCCGAAAGGATTCAAGCCGTCGTGCCGGTTATCTGTGTAGGAGAGATACAAGGGTACATCGGGATTGCCCATCTCGAAGGTTACCAACGGACGCGGATTCAACCCTTCCTACCGTTGTTGGCTGACCACCTCCGTGTTATCGCGGAACGTGTTCGCGCTGTGGAAGACCTGCAAGGGATTCAGCGCCTGTGGAACGAGGTGGTCTCGACTCTCGATCTGGAGGTCCTCCTCGACCGGATCTTGGCAGAGGTCCTCTCCATGCTCGGAAGCCGTGAAGGCGTTCTGCTCATCGAAGACTCATCCCACCGTCTGGTGAAAGGATGCCTTCGTGGATTCGAAGAAGAGGGTGGGTTTTCGGACTCGTTTCGAGTATCAGCCGCACCTTACGAGAATAAGATGTTGGGTTGGCATGAGGCGGCCAAAGAACTTTCGCAGGGAGATCCTCTCCGCCCGATTTTCCTCGACCTGTTCCCCGAGACCCCAGAAGACCAGGATGTCCTCGCTGTTCCACTCTCGCATGGAGGAAAACTCTACGGTCTGGTCCTTAGCCTGGGACGTGAGGAGGTCGTGTCGAACCCTCATATCAACGCTGCTTTGGAGACTCTCGCCCTTGGCGCCAGCGTGGCCATTCGGAATGCCCAGGAATTCGAGAGGATGCGACAGAAGGCTGTAGCCCTCGGGACCGTCCACTCGGTTTATCGGCTTGTATCCACCACCAGGCTGGTCGGAGACCTCTTCACGAAAGAGGAGATCCTAAGCCGATTGGGAAAATTGATCCTACAGGTACTGAATGTCCGCAAATGTTCGATCATGCTCTTGGATAAATTCGGAATCCTGCACCCTTATGTCGCCCTGGGACTGGAGGAGGGGGAGGTCGGCAGGACTCCCCTTAAAGTGGGAGAAGCGATTCCCGGCGTTGTGGCGGACGAATTGTCGAGTCTCTTGGTGGAATCCCCCTTGGACGATCGACGATTCGCGGATGATTCCCCCGCACTTTATCCCTCGCAAGCCTACCTTTCTGTTCCCCTTGTTGAGACAGAGGCAACCGGCGTGATAACCGTGGCGGATAAGGTCGGTACCACAACTCGGTTCTCCGATGGTGATCGAGAGGTCTTGCACACAATTGCCGAACAAGCGGTTATCGCCCTCCTGAACATCGATTTTTTTGAGAAACAGGGACGGATGGCTCTTGATACAATGGGGACATTCGACAACATGTTTGAAACTGGGGACCCGGATGTGGATGGCAAGGCCCACCTACTGGCGAACTTGGCCGACCGTTTCGGTCAATTTCTCAAAATTGACTCCCATTCCCGACAAATGTACCAGATGGGTTCCTTTATTCACGCCATGGCTGCCATGAAATTGGCCAAACACAAGAAAGAGCCGGACCGGGTTGAGGACGAGTCGCTTAAACAAATCGAAATGGCCATCAGGATGGCGCGTAAACTCGATCTCCCGGACGAGATGGTATCGATTCTGAGAGATTGCGACGAAAATTTCGACGGGTCAGGAGGTCCAAGAGGCCTGAAGGGTGAAGAAATCCCACTCGGTTCGAGGATCATATCATTGCTTGATACCTACTTGAATCTGACCTCGCCCGAAGGAAATGGCACCGCAATAGGTGATGTCCAGGCTATGAACTATCTCCACGAAGGATCTGATTGTCAGTTTGATCCCAATCTGGTTCAATCTTTTGGTCAGTTCCTCGAGGAGACCGGATCGATTGAAAAGGAGACGTAAGAGGTTGAGGGTCTAGTCGAGCGTTCTTGCGGTCTCTAAAATTGAAGCACAAAACCTTCGTTAAAGGGGGGCCTCCGGACCACTCCTTGTTCCCCAATCGAGACTGAAGTGAGAAAAAGGTTTGAGCGGAAGATCATGGCTTTGCATAAAACCAAACTGAATCCTCTTTTAGGCACTGCTCTTTTATTCTTGGGGAGCTTCTGTGTGCTCGTGTGGTCGGCTCCCGCGGACCCACCGGAAGATAAGGCAGACCGAGTCCCGGCTAACCCGCTTCAACTCGAGGGGAAGTTCCAGCACGCCTACATGAGAATGCAGGAACGCTACATCGACCGCATCCAAAGCAGCAGAATGATGTTCAGCGGCTTTCGTGAGGTACTCTCCCTACCAGGGCTGGAAACACTCACGTACGGTGACCTGGTTGCGCCGACTGACAGAACCGGAAACATGAAGGAAGATTTCGAAACCTTTCGTTCCGCTTTTGGAAAAATCCGGCCACTCCTCGGTCCCGAAGCCGATCTGAATAGCCTCGTCTCGGCGATGGTCCGCGGCATGGTCAACGCGCTGCGAAAACCGCCCTACGACGACGGTTATAGCGCCTATCTGGAACCCTCGAGGAACAAGGAGCTCCACAGATATCTGAAAGGCGAAGCCGCCAGTTTTGGAGGTATCGGAGTCGAGCTGGACTTCAAGCAAGGCGCCTGCCGAATTATCCGACCCATCCCGGACACACCGGCTTATCGGGGGGGGCTTCAACCAGGTGATTCCATCACCCAGGTAGATGGTGTGGAGGTTCCATCGCAGGATGATGCCCTCGACCGCTTGAAAGGCGATGCGGGAACCCCCGTTGTTCTCACGATCCAAAGAGAAGGCGTTCCCGAACATCTCACCTATAAACTTGTCCGCGAAATCATCCATCCACAACCGGAACTCGAAAAGATCATGTTAACCGATACTGTAGGTTATGTGCGACTCAACAGTTTCAATGAAACCAGTGGCAAGGAACTCTTGCACAACCTGCGCTACCTGGATGGCCGCGGAATGAAAAGCTGCATCCTCGACCTGCGCCAGAATTCAGGGGGGCTGCTGACAGCTGCTGTCGAGATTGCAGATGTGTTCCTACCCCGGGGCAGTCCAGTCGTCACTACCCAGGGCCGTCGTGAGAGCGACAACAAATCTTATTCAACCGAGCGAAATCTACCGTTTACCCGGATCCCGCTGATTATCCTCGTTGATGGGCAAACAGCTAGCGCCGCGGAAATTGTCACTGGAGCAATTCGGGACAACCGGAGGGGCAAGACGATAGGCATGAAGACTTTCGGCAAGGGAACTGTCCAGGAGGTTATACCTCTCTCCGATGGCTCGGCGCTGAAACTGACCGTGGCTCGATACTACACACCCTCAGGCGAAATGATCGACAAAAAAGGCATCAACCCCGATTACCTTGTTCCCCTCGACCCGAAGAAAATGATCAATCCGGCAGGCTTTCAAGATACCTCCAAGGTCGAACTTGCCGTAGTCGCCCTGGATCTCCAACTCAGGAAGGCGCTTGAGCTTTTCGGAGTTCCGATCCCTAGATCCGATTTCTAACCCGGCTATGGCTGCCGACGCCTCCGGGTCGATCCGAGTGGGGATTCCGCTCCTTCATTCGCTTGGGGCCAGCGGAACTGGAACCTACACAAGGGAAGTTGTTTCCGCCTGCACAAGTCTCGAGTCCCAGGGCCTTTTTGGTGTCTGCTTCGCTGCGAAGAACCATCCCTTCCACGGTGATTCCGCCGTGGAGACGAAAAGAGCCTCTTGGGCTGGCCTCCGTTGGCCTTTCTGTGCTGGCTCAAACGCCCTGATCGGACGCCATTTTCGGGGACTTGATCTGCTTCACTACCCGACCGGGATCGGTCCCCTCGTTTCTGGAATTCCAATCATCGCCACCATCCATGATGTTTCCCCCTTCGTCCATCCGGAATGTTTTCCCATTACCAGAGGGATTTATCTCAGATGGATGCTAACCCAGGCCGTCGAGCATGCCCGATTGGTTCTCGCGGTAACTGAATGGCAGGCGGGACATATTCGCAAGGTCTTCCCCCAGCTCCACAATCGCCTTTTGGTCCACCCAGAGACGGTTCATTCGGTCTACCGGGGGGAGGGTGAGGTCCGTGCAGAGGATTCCCTCGAGGTTCTCGGGAATCGGCCCTTTGTTCTTTCTGTGGGGACGCTCGAACCCCGCAAAAACATTGCCCGCCTGGTTAAAGCCTGGGCATCAGCGAACGTCGAATCTGATTTGGTGATTGTCGGTCGATGGGGTTGGAAGTACGCCGAATTGAAGAGCCTACTTGAAGACCACGGTCCTTGTGAGCAGCAAAGTGACAAATTCACACGTAGACGGCTACCCGATGGAAGAGCCATCCTTCATTTTTCTCAGATGTCCGACCACGGGCTGAAGTATCTTTACCAAACCGCCCAGTGTCTCGCCTATCCCTCACTCTTTGAAGGTTTCGGTTTGCCCGTACTCGAAGCAATGGCCTCCGGTTGCCCCGTCGTCACTTCAAAAGACAGCGCCATGGAAGAGGTCGCGCAGGATTGCGCCTGGTACTGCGATCCGACCGCCGAGGAGAGTATTCGCCAGTCCCTTGAAGATGCCGCTGGGCAGTCCGATCGACGGAATGAAAGAATTAAGCGGGGGCTCCGACGGGCGAAAGACTTTTCCCCCGAACATTTCTCGCAGGCGCTCTATGATGCTTACACGCGCGCACTCGAATAACGCATTTTAGGTATGCGCGGGGTTCTGATAGCAGGGCGCTCCACGCGGAAGATTATCTGGAAGGAACCCTCTGGTACACGAGTTGATCCTCACCCAGTCCCTTGAGATAAAAAGCGCCTACCATCTTTGTCTGTTCCCGCCTGGATTGATCCAGCTCTTGCAAAAAGGGATCCGTCATCAAAGTGAGTGTTCGGTCGTTCCTTGACCTGAACTGCTCTTGCAACCAGCTGACACGGCTTCTTAGGTTCTCCAGCGCGAAGACACCATGAATATGCCTCCCGATCAATCCCTCCTCGGGGCGGAACATCGCCGGCCCCCAGTGGAGGGCAACCGAGAGTCGAATGAATTCCGGCATCTGGCTTTCCAAGACCGAAAACACCTCGTTGGATGCATCCCAGGCTCGGTCCGCCGTATCAAAGGCCGCGAAAAACCCATCACCCGTGCATTGGAGAAATGGGTTTGTTGTTCCCGCCAGACAACCGCCCACTACCTTTCCGATCTCAGCGACCAAGTCCGCCAGGAAGGCATCATCTTTCTCCCCCAGCAGTTCAGTCGAACCAACTAGAGCAATTTATGAAATGGTATACCCATAGCCACATGATGTGAACCATCCTTTCGCATCGGAGGGGGTAACTGTTTTTAATCCGTCTCCTATCGCTTCGTACAACGTTTCTTCGGTGCGTGCTTTGGCTTGGCGTAGACTGGTCTTGAGTTTGGAGAACATCTTCTCGATGGGATTGAGGTCAGGACTGTACGGTGGCAAGTACCAGAGTTCGGCACCGACGTTCTCGATGGCGTCTGCGATCCCTTTGACTTTATGAATACTGAGGTTGTCCAGGACGACGATATCTCCGGGCCGAAGAGACGCCGTCAAGATTTCATTTACATACGACCGAAAGGCATCACAAGCACCCGCTAGAACCATTGTTGGAGTGGTACCATCCAGGCGAACCGAAGAAACAACAGTGGTTGTGTTCCAGCGTCCAGCAGGGGTGGAATCATACAGACGCCGACCCTCCTTCAATCGCCCCCAGCGAGGTGTCAGGTTGGTCTTTGCACCACTTTCGTCTACGAAGACAAGGCGCTTCGGGTCCAGATCGGCGGTCTTTTTGGCCCACTCCTTTCGCTGGGCCTTTACGTCGGGACGGTCCTGCTCGGTGGCGCGTATCGTTTTTTTAAGCGCCGGTAGCCCAGTCGATTCAGGGTATTGTAAACCGCCACGATGCTGCATGGGACGCCGACTGCCTCACAGAGTTGTTGCAAAGTCATGTCGGGCTGGTCCTGGACCAACTGATCCAACCGTTCCAGATCTTTGCCTGCAATCGCTGGTTTCCGCCCCGGTTTGTACTCGGGCGGAGCCATCGATCCGGTCTCACGCCGACGCCGGATGATCTTCTTGACCCATTCCCGGCTAACTCCGAAATTCTCCGCAATCTCCCGCATCGATCCTTGCTTAGCTTCGTAAGCCTTGATCACACGAACTCGCATATCCATCGAAATTGTTCTCATGCCTCTTCTTATCGGCACGGGTATATCAAACCTTAAATTGCTCTACATCCACAACAATATAAGCGGCCGTTCGTTCATCGGATGATCGCTCCAGGGGAATTAGAATCTCTCCCGTTGAGGTGAAGTCATTTTCCGTGACCGCCAGCGTCATATCGAAGCCGAAAGTGACTGATGCAATCTCGAGCTTCGTGCGGCCAACGACAATCACCGAACCAAGCGGGAGGGGAGTGACTTCGGCAATCCGTCTGCCATTAACAATCGTACCGTTACGGCTCCCCAGGTCTTCGATTGTCATGGAATTTCCTTCGACATGGATGATGCAATGGTTCCTCGATACGGTCTTATCATCGGGAAGGCAGAGATCGTTTCCCAATGCCTTCCCAATGGAGGTCGCAGGGGGACAAACCGGTATCCGCACCTTTGGTTCAGGTTCATCGACTCGGGTCAGAAAGGCGACTGCTCGGGCGGTATCTTCCATAGGTGTACAGTTCCAGTTGCTCAGAATCGAGCGATCATACACCCATCGGAAGCGGGATTCACTAAGGGGGCGTAGCATTGGCGGTAACTACCCCTTGGTTTCATGCCAGAACACCCATAAACTGATGGGTGAGGGGTTAAGATGATTGACTGGGCGCATATCGAAGACCGCTTGTTTGATGAGGGCTACAGCGGCGATCAGGTTCCCGAGATCCTGGGAAAACTTCACCGTATTGATGACCTTCGCCGCGAAAAGAATGCCATTCTTCTGGCACACTATTATCAGATTGCCCCTATCCAGCTAATCGCTGACAAAGCGGGCGATTCACTGGATCTGGCCATGACCGCGCGGGAAATTGGCGATGCGGAAATGGTTGTATCCTCCACTGTCCATTTCATGGCAGAGATGGTCAAGATCCTAAGTCCCGATAAACGTGTCCTCATACCTGCTCCCGATGCGAGTTGCTCCATCGCCGAAGGCATGAACGGCGCCGTACTCCGGCGCATCCGGGAGGCCTATCCCGATTGCGCCATCGTTGGCTACATCAACAGCACAGCCGAAGTCAAAGCCGAGCTGGATTGTGTGTGTACGTCGGCGAACGCAGTCAAGGTAGTTCAGAAGATCGAGGGTGATCCGATTATCCTCGTCCCCGACCATTACTTCGCCGAAAACGTCCTGAGCACTTTCTCGGATGAGAAGAATTATCTCACGTATCGACGAATCGAGGGAACCGACATCGTCCTATTTGATCCGGAACAAAACGAAGAAATCCGGGTGCCGCTTGATTCAACACAAAGACCTCTCCTCGACAAAGGGACCTGCATCGTTCACGAAAAATTCACCGTTGACGAGGTGGAACGGATTCGCAGTCAAGAGCATGTCGATTTGGTCCTCGCCCACCCGGAAGTCTCCCCCGAAGTCGCTGCCGTCGCCGACATGGTTGGTGGCACAAGAAAGATGATCGATTATGTGGATAACACGGACGCCAAAAATATCCTGTACATCACCGAATGCGACCTCGCCGCCCCCCTGCGCGAAGCTCATCCGGACCGTCATTTCGTGACGTCCTGCATCCTCTGTCCCTATATGAAGAAAAACAGCATTGATGGCATTATTGAGTCGCTGGAGCAAGAGAAGTTCGAGGTGACCGTCCCTGAACATGCCGCGGAAGGATCACGTCGATCCCTAGAGCGGATGTTCGAGCTGACTGCTTAGGCGCTTTTCTTCTTCCGCTTACGTTCTTCAATCCTTTTCTTGAGCTCCTCGGTTCCTTTACGCCAGTATTCTATCTGTTCTTCGACCGTCTTATCCTTGAGTTCACTATAAATCCGTTCCGCCCCCTTCCGTTTCATTTCCAGACAGTCAAATTTTCTAGTCATAATCACCAATAACCCCCAGAGGCGTATGTATAGCGATTTCTGAGAATCCCTCTTCTCTACTAACCTTATTATACAACGGAATCTTCTGGAATTGTACAATATGGCTAAAGTTCCAACTGACTATTACTTGGCACTCCGCCACCGTGGCCAAGGCTACATGCAGAGCATCAACCATTGAGGTTTCGCCGACGATCCCATTCCTAAGATATGCTCTCTGGAGGGTAACTGCCTCCCGGAGGCCCTCCGCGACCTCGGCTAAAGACTCCATTTCTGTGTACAAATTTCGAACTGTGACTGGGGCGCCTTGAATTTCGTTTGAAATCGCTTCGGAAACAACCAGTTGGAACTTGCTACTTCTTACATGGTCAAAGAAAGTTCGACTTGGCGTCTTAAACTCTTCATCGAAAGCGCCTCCATAGACGGAGGTGTCCGCGTAAACGCGGGGAAGTTCGTCAGGCGTCATTTTCACCCGTTTCCATCTGTCGTTTAATCCTCCGCGCCCAGGGAGTCTCTGCAAACCCTAGCACGCTCCCCCCAAGCGACACCATCCTAAAACTCTTTTGTCCCCACGGCTCTTCGCGCGGCCCCTGAGCAATTTCATGGCCGCTGCCTTTAATATTCGCCGCCGTATCTTCCACATCGTCTACCTCAAACTCCATGGTAAAACCAAGTGGAATTCGATCAGCGTAATCCCGACTTCCGTAGACGCATTCCGCGGCATGACCACGGTTCCAAATTCCAAAATGAAGGACACCCGGAATCTCAAGCATGGCGTAATCTTCACCGTCCTTTTCTTTAACATCGATCCCCAACACATCACGATAGAACGCAAGAGCCTTCTCCACATCCTCAACAATCTCCGCAACACCGGCGACATGTCTAATCATGATCCTTCCTCCTATCCCTCCGCATTCCGCATACAAGTCACACTCGCCCGAATCTGCCCATAAGGCACCTCTTCATTCAACGCCTCGAAGATTGGCTTCAGTTTCCCGTCTTCCGACGCCTTCGCCGCTTCACGAACCCTTGCATCCGTTTGCGGATTCACCCAGGGCGACGGATCAACCACCTTCTTCTCCTCCAGGTACTGCCCCAGGTAACCCTCGGTGGTGCTGAGGGCACGGTCGATCGCCCCGGCCACTTCCTGGATGGGCCTGCCTTGTGAAAACAGCTCGTATGCCTTTTCAGTTACCTCGTTCCGCGTCGTTCTCGCAGACCCGTTCAACACCGCTCCAACTTGCCCGGGAGGGGGTGTTATATCCATCTCAACGGAGTTTCGATTGCTATAATCGGCTATCTCTCTTACAAATGCCTCTCCATATTCATCACATTTTGTCTGTCCGACCCCGGAGACGAGTAGGAAACCCTCCAGCGTGGAAGGCCTCCGCCGTGCCATATCGCGAAGGGTCGTGTCGCTGAAGACGATGAAGGCCGGGGCGTTCTTCGCATCCGCCACTTGCTTTCTGAGAGTCCGCAGCACCTCGAACAATTCAGTGTCCACTCCCTCCCAGGAATCGACCGACGCCTGGGATTCTCGACCACCACCTGAAGGTTTCAGAAGGCAGGGGGCGAGATCTCCCCGCAGAGCCTCCCCACCTTTCGGAGTCACCTGCAAGACTGCGTATTCCTCCACCGTCTTCCGAAGGTAGCCCTGTCCCACCAGTTGTTCGATCCATGTTCTAACCGCTTGCTTGCGATAATCAGAAAGCAGGCCATACGTAGAAAGAGCCTCATGTCCATTCTCCAGGATACGTTTTTCCTTTGAGCCGGTCAGAACCGCTGCTGTGTAGCCGCCCCCGAACCGCTCGCCCAGACGAACCACGCACGAAAGGATTTTCTGCGATATCGTCTGCGAATCCGACATCGAATCCAGATCGCCCAGGCAGACATCACAAGCGCCGCAGTTTTCCTTTCCAAGCTTCTGCCCAAAATACTCCAAGAGCGCGGAATGTCGGCAAACCACACTCGAACAGTAATCCTCCATGGCCATGATTTTGGCGAGGGCAACTTCGTACGCCTGTCCGTCCAACTCCTTCAGGAAATGCTTCCACGTAAAAGCATCTCTTCCCGAGTGGAACAGGACACAATCCGCCTCCAGTCCGTCCCGTCCCGCTCGACCACTTTCCTGTTGATAATGCTCCAGCGATTTCGGCATCCCGGCATGGACGACATATCGCACGTTCGATTTGTCGATGCCCATCCCGAAGGCGACAGTTGCCACAATGGTATCCACCTTCTCGTGAATGAAATCCTCCTGGTTCGATTTGCGCGCATCATCCGACATACCCGCGTGGTAAGGCGCTACCGAATATCCAAGTTCAGAAAGGACCTCGCAAAGGCTTTCGGTATCCTTCCGCCGAATACAATAGACTATGCCCGACTCCCCTCGATGCCGGTCGATGACAGACCGCACCTGCGAGATGCGGTCGTGGAGGCTCTCGACTTTATAAACGAGGTTGGGACGGTCAAACGACCCGACAAGGACCTCGGGGCTTTTCAGACACAGCTGCTTAGCGATGTCCTGCCTGACCTGATCGGTAGCCGTTGCGGTGTAGGCATTGAATGGGACTCCCGGGAATGTTTCCCTGAGTTCGCCGATCTGACGGTACTCCGGACGGAAGTTGTGCCCCCACATGCTGATGCAGTGAGCCTCGTCGATAGCGATGGCAGAGACCTTCTGCTCCCGAAGAAAGGCCACAAACTCCTGTGTGGCGATGCGTTCAGGAGAGATATAGAGCAGCTTGATTTCTCCCCGATGGATGGCATCGAAGACCTCATCTCGTTCTCGAGGGTCTTGGGTGCTCTCGATTCGACCCGCCGGTACACCACACTCCAGGAGGGCATCCACCTGATCCTTCATCAGCGAAACCAGCGGCGACAAGACCACCGTCATCCCTTCCATTGCCATGGCCGGGGCCTGGAAGCAGAGGGATTTCCCGCCACCGGTGGGCAGGACAACAACCGAATCTCGACCAGCCAGGGCACAATCCATCGCCTCTTCCTGGAGAGGCAGGAAAGTGTCGTAACCCCAGTATTTCTTAACGATTTCGGATATTTGTGAGTTCATGATGGCCTCCAGGGGTAACGCATACTGTATTTACATGCACTAACATTAAGGCATCTCGATCCCTTTGTCTATCCCTTTCAAGGGGATTAGGCTTGCAGCCACCATGCAAATCCTAATGGTCCAGCGGTTCGATATCGCCAATGTTGGTTGTGCCGAAAGAATCTGGCGGCAAGCGGAAGAACTGTCTTCGCGCGGCCACGAAATCACCCTCGTCAATTACCCCCACGCTGAGCGGCGGGAGTCGGTTCCAAGATTGCGGCCCGATGCTCCCGATGGGGTTCGAATCATTGAATTGGACCGACGTGGAACCGCTATCCGGCGGAATACGTGCGTGCTACGTGAAGAAACAGCCGAGGCCGATCTGGTCCACCTCTGGAAAGCCTATCCCGATACTGCCTTGCCCACCCTTTACGCTATCCAATCGCGCCCCAAACCGTTCCACTACGATTGGGATGATCTGGAAGGCGGCCCCGGCGGTATCGCGGCACGACTTACCGATTCCAGACTCGCTGCCGGCCTGCTTTCCTATTGGGAAAACGAAATCCTTGGGTGGACCGATACCATTACAACAGCCAGCGCTCCGCTTCACGATCTTTGCCTGGAAGCAGGAATCACCGAAGATCGGCTGTTCGATGGTACTGTCGGCGCTGTTGTTCCCAAGCTCGCTGAATCGCAAGTACGGAGATGGCAGGAGGAAATAGGCGACGCGCGCGCAATCCTTTTCCTTGGCCAACTTGAGGCGGATGATTTTCCAGTCGCCATCCTCGAGGCCTTCACCGAGGTTCGGAAGAACCACCCTGATGTGGTCTTCTATATAGCCGGTGATGGACAGGCCCGTCCTGAGTTGGAAAAGAAGGTGGCGGAGTTTGGGCTTGAGGCATCCTGTCGCTTCACAGGCTATCTCGGGCGCGAGGATGCACAGGCCCTGATGGCGGTCTCGTCGCTGTTCCTGTTTCCCCTCCGGGATGACTCTATGAGTCGCTGCAAATCACCGCTTGTGGTGGCAGAGGCCATGTCGCACGGACTTCCCATTGTGGCCTCAGAGGTTGGCGAGATCCCCAGGATGCTGGGAGATTCCGGCCATCTCGTTTCCGGACTGGATCCCAAGTCCTGGGCAAACAGTCTCGGCGAGATTTTAGATTCGCCGGAGAAGGCAAGGGAAATGGGAGAGAGGGCCAAGCAGCGGTTTCTGGATCACATGACATGGCGGGCGCATGTAGACCGTCTGGAGCAGGCCTACAAGAAGGCCTCCGAGATGGCGGCCAATGCCTGATCGATCCCGAAAAAAGGACGAGGCGACACGTTCTTTCACCGCGTCACGTCACCCGCTCCGCGAGGAGGGACGCCGACGGTTCCTATCGGAGAGACTCGGCCAGGATTTGCAGGCGCTTGTCCAGCAACCAAACCGAATCTTGGTTTTGGGGGGCGGCGATGGGATCGAGGCGAAGGCTCTGCGAAAGCACTTTCCGGATTCTTCCATCGTTTCAATAGATCTTTCATCCGCGGAAATCGAGGAGGGTTCCACCAGTTGCGGAGACCGCGTTCGGGGAGATTGGGACTATCCTCCCTTCCGATCCGAGACCTTCGATCTGGTGCTGCTGTTCGCCGCGCTCCACCATGCGGAGAATTTGACCGTTTCCTTGACCTCAATCGCAGGACTACTGGTCCCAGGAGGATGGGTCTACGCTACCCACGAACCGATGGCCTCTTTCCTTTTAGGGTGGCTTCAGAAAAGGCACATGCGGCAAGTGGCCGAAGAGGATGGAGGCATCGAGTCCTCGCCAGGCCGCTGGGAATATTTTCGCGCCCTCCGCGCCGCCGGTCTGGAGGATTCCTCGATTCGAGCCAGCGGGTTGAACCTGGTCCGCCTCCTGGAGATGGAAGGGAATTTTGAGGATGTGGAACAGCGAAGAAGAGCCTATCCAGAGCGGGTCGCCAGGACCGCGTTGCGAATTCTTTTACCTTGCGGGGAGCGGGTTGTTTTCGTGGTCATCTTCCTCGTCCAAAGTCTCGCTTTCGGACTATTCGGGGTGACCATAACAGCCAGGCGGCCACACAAATCATGACCAGCGTTCCCAACAGATCGGATTGTTCTCCGCCCAAGAGGGCAACCACTGAAATTGTATTGTCCATTTCTCCGGATCCAGACACGGGTCGAAATGCCGAGGTATTCTCCGAGAGTCAACTGGAAGTTGCCGCCCAAGCAGGCGAGCGTGCTGCCCGGGAAACCTCACGGGCGACCTTTCCAGATTTGGAAATCGACTTATGCAAGGTTTCAGTGGTCATCGAAAAGGTTGAAGGTGAATCAACCCGTTATCGAGTCCGGTCCGAGGTGGAATCGGTAACCGAGAGAAATGCCCGCACAGAAGCCACTGTCGCCTGTTCCGCGACAGCGCTCCACCTCTACACGACCGCAAAGCAATCCAATTGCAATGTCCGAGTGGATTCGTCCACAGATCCGTGCGCTGATCGGCTACCCCACGAGCTGTAGGGAACGGCCTCTGTGCCGTTCCGCGCTCGGCTCGGCAGGAGCAACACAAGGCTCGGCGGGAGCCTCGCCCTCCCTTACGGCAGCGATAGAATCCTTCGGATTCCCCATCCGCAGCAGAACCAAAGAGCCAGCAGTATACCCGCCCAGAGATTGTGGCGGATCGGACGCCGTTCGGTCCGGACCATCTCAAGAGGTGGAGAGGATACCCGATCGAAAACCTCCCCGCGGCGATCGAACGGGAAATACTCACCACCCGTTTTCGTGGCCAAACTCTGTAACAATGGCGCGTCCAGCCAGTGGTCGTCGCTCTCAGCCGGTCTCGCGGAGACTTCAAGCTGGAGTAAGGATTCTGCGCTCGCGTAGCGAACCTGATAGGAGCCGGAATCCCTGGGCGTCCACACAGCGTTGCCGAGACCCGCCCACTCAGGATCGGGGGAGAGGAGAATGTTCTTCCAATCATCTCCTTCCTTCCTCATTTGGAGCCCTCCGACAGGCGGGCCCGGAATCAGATTGGGATCACCGACCACGATACGGACCGACTGCCCCACCGAAGGGTTTGGTGGCAGAGCATGGACCTTCGGCTCGCGACTCGGGTTTGACCGTCGTGAGAGATAGTCCAGGATGCCCAGCCAGAACCCATCCAAAAAACGCGATGCGCGCTCCGCAGCGGTTCCCGAACCTGAAAAGGCCCGCAGTTTCCAGGTTTCCGATAAGGAAATCAGTATCGCGCGCGAAAGAGAAAATCGCGCTTCCCAGACAAGAGGTCGTTCACGCTGGTCGGTAAAAATTGTCGTGGCCGTCAATGGCAACTGCGTGAAATAGGAGTCAGGCCCGACCTCCCAACCCTCATCCAGATAGGACCATAAAGGGGCCAGCGCCGGGTGGTTTCTGGATGCGGCTTGCGCAGATAGCCGGATCGAGTCTTTCGAACCTCGGAGAGTTCCCATGCTCGATATCAAATGGCCGATACCGTTGTCCGGCAGTGAGTCAAAGCCTTCATCGCAGCCCGGAAGCAGCAATACAGGCGTTCGCGCTTTTTCGAGGTATTCCAACAAGCCCGTTTCAGAACCTGCCGGCATCCCGCGAAGACAGTTGGAACCCAGGATGATAACAGCCGCCTCGGAAAGCAGCTTCTTGGAAGTTTCCCCCCAATCGGCCCGGTCAATTCGCCGGACAGTCTCATCCCCCCACGGGCGGCTATCCGAGCTAGTCCCATCGCCCAGGGGGCGTGAGGCTTCCCACAGGACAACAACCTCTCCGTCCTCCGTTCCAATCGCTCTCTGGACCCGATAGCGGCCCGCCTTGAGTGCGGTTTGGGTCAAGGTCTGTAATGTCCGCGAGGGACTTGGTTCGAAGACGAGCAAGGTGTCCGGTTCCTCATCCAGGGAGATGGAGGTTTCAATTTCGGAAAGCGTTTTGGGTGGAGTTCCGGAGACAATCTCGAGACGGATCGATTGTGTACCTCTGCTGCTCGTGGTCAGAGAAACCCATTCCTCCCAACGATCCCCTTGGAGCCCCAGGGTGTGGCTGCCGACCCACACCTCCTCCGAGGCGATAGAAATCCGGGCTTGAACCGCTCTGGGCTCCGTCTGGACTGAATCGACTCTCCACCGGACAAGAAAGGGGAGCCCCGGTTGTGCCCGCTCGGGCACGTCCATCCACTTCGCTTCGAGGAAGTCAGTGCCTTGTGAGACCCCTACGCCGACCGTGTGGACAGGGACCTCGTAATCGCTAACCGCACCTATCGGAGATTGTTCCCCGTGGTCGGCTCCATCGGATATGAAGACTACAGCAGAAAGTAAGTGCGCCGGGATATGCCTCCGCAAACCGTGAAAGGCCTCCGCAAAGTCCGAGCCGGAACGCCCGGGCGGGATGAGGTCGGAGAGATGGTGGATGGAAAGATTCGTTTCTTCGCCCGCAGTCTCTTCAAGTCCATCGACCCATTCTTTGACCTGTTCCATTCGCGGAAGGCCTGTTTCATCGTCCACACCCCGCATACTCGGAGAATCATCCACAACGACAACGACAGTCCTTTCCAAGTGCTCCATTTCCTTCAGCTTGGTAATCGGGTCGAGGAGTAGGACGATCAGGAGAAAAAGCGGGATGAGTTGAAAAAGCCCTAGCCAGAACCGGGCGGCTGCGGAGAGCGGTCGGGTGAAGAAGACAGGGCGGAAAAGGATCCACCCTGCAACCGTGACTGCAAGGACAAGAGCGATAGCAATGGATTGGTTCATCATTGAATGGGAGGCCGGATTATGAGGTAGACCCGAACTTTCGCAAGGTGGCGTTTAATTGCCAAACAACGGTTATCTGGCCGGTTGCGAAAGCTGATAGGCGGGCACCAGTGGACAAAAACCCCCAGTTCCGTTAAGAAATCCCGCCCTCTGCCTAGGAAAACATCTCTCCTTGGCGCCGAATAAAGGGATAAACAGAAAGAAGTTTTAATGGGCAAACTCGCTGTCATCACTGAGAAACAGAGCGTCGCGCAGGACATTATATCTGTCCTGGGCGGCTTCGAGAACAAGAAAGAATACTTCGAAAGTCCCGATTATGTTGTCCTCTGGGCTGTCGGACACATCCTCTCTCTCCCCAATCCCGAAGAAATCGATCCGGCGTATAAGCGCTGGACGCTCGACACCCTCCCGATGATTCCGGAAAAATTTGAGTTAAAACCGCTCTCCGGGCACAAGGGGCGCTTGGACCAGATGTCCAAAGTCTTTCGCCGCAAGGATGTCGAGGCCATTGTAAACGCTTGCGATGCGGGACGCGAAGGGGAACTCATCTTCCGGGAGATCATCGACTTCTCTGGAACCGACAAACCTATCCGCCGCCTGTGGCTTCAGTCGATGACCGCCGATGCGATTCGGGAGGGGTTTACCAACTTAGCGCCGGGCGAGGAGTTCGATGGTCTCGCAGCCGCGGCCTTTTGCCGGTCGGAGGCGGACTGGCTGGTGGGAATGAATGCAACGCGGGGTGTCACCCGCCGGCTCCAGTCACGCAAGAAACGGGATGTCTGGTCCGCGGGGCGTGTTCAGACCCCCACCCTCGCCCTCCTGGTCCATCATGAGTTTCGCATCCTGGAATTCGAACCGCGTCCCTACTGGCGAATCCTGTCCACTTTCCAGGCTCCCGATCACACCTACGAATCCAGTTGGTTCGATCCGAAATGGGAAGGGAACCCGGAACTGGGAGAGCGTGATGACCGCGTCTTCGAGAAGGATCGGGCGGAGAAAATCCTCGAAGCTGTTCGCGGGAAACCGGCAACCGCTTCGGAGACCCGCAAGCCGGAAAAAGAATCGGCCCCTCTCCTTTTCGACCTGACCTCTCTCCAACGCGAGGCGAACCGACGCTTTTCTTACTCCGCTCGTAGGACCCTGCAGGCCGCTCAGCGCCTTTATGAGGCCCACAAGGTCCTGACTTACCCTCGCACCGATTCCAAACACCTTCCCGAAGATTATCGCGGTCATGTCCAGAAAGTGCTGGACGAATTCTCCTCCACCTCACAGTTCGGGAAATTTGCCTCCGACATCAAAAATCGTGGCCTCCTGAACGAACAGAAAATTTTTAACGACAAGAAGGTCAGCGACCACTTTGCAATCATCCCCACCGGCAAAGTCCCTCGGGGATTGGAAAGGGATGACGCAAAAATATTCGACCTGGTGATGCGGCGGTTCCTGGCGGCATTCTACCCGCAAGCGGTTTGGAACCGCGTGGAACGATTCACCGAAGTGGACGGCGAAAACTTCCGTGTCCGCAGCCGTACGCTCCAGGTCCCTGGTTGGAGAGAAGTGATGGGCGCCGAAGAAGAGGCGGAAGAGCAACTTCCCCCGTTGGTTTCCTCGGCGGAGGCGAATGACCCAACCGCGACGGTTAAACACGAAGGAGTTCCGGTTCAAACCGCGGATGCGCAGCTCGAGGAAAGCGTCTCAAAACCGCCCGGACGGATCACCGAGGGGCGGCTTCTGGGCATGATGGAGCGCGCCGGGAAAGACTTCGAGGATGAAGAACTCGCTGAGGCCCTCGAGGGCAGGGGACTTGGTACCCCCGCGACCCGTGCCGACACCATCGAAAACCTTATCTCCAAACAATATATCCAACGCACTCGGAACGGTCTCAAGCCCGCGGCGAAAGGGATCCGCCTCATCGACTTCCTCCATCGTATTGATTCAGGAGGACTTGCCTCCGCTGAACTATCGGGCGAATGGGAGAAACATTTAGCCGAGGTTGAAAAAGGTGAGATGAAGCGGTCGCAGTTCATGGAAGGAATTGCGACCTTCACCCGGGAGGTGGTTGAAAAGATCAAGACTTTTGAATACGACGACCTTTATGCCAACGAAAAACCGGTTGGGAAATGCCCCCAACACCCTGACAGCGATGTCATCGAGTTTTTCTGGGGATATCGTTGTACGCAGGAGGACCCCGCCGCCAAAAGTGACGGCGACGCCAGTAACGGTTGCTCCTTCATCATCTGGAAGGATGTCTCAGGCCGATACATAGACAGAAAAACCGCCTCGACCCTGTTGCGAGAGGGCAAGACCGCCAAGATACCGGGTTTCGTATCGCTCCAGGGTGAGGAGTATGAAGCCTCGCTGGTCGTCGAGGACGGTAATCAGGTCCGTGTGATTGGTGAGGGGGTAGCGACTGAAGGTGCTATCGAGGAGAAGGCAGGCGACTCGATCGGCGCCTGCCCCTGCGGGGAGGCCTGCGAAGTTTTGGAAACGAACATCCGCTTCGTGTGCAAGAACCTGCTCGAGGCGGGACCAAACACCAAACCAAAGGATGCCGGCAGTTGCGGGTTTGTCCTACCCAAGCTGGTCTGCAAGCGCGAGATGAGCATGGAAGAAGTCAATGAATATCTGACCAACGGCCGCACAGGTGTCCTCGAGGGGTTCATCTCAAAACGCGGACGCCCCTTCCCCGCCATCCTCTACCGTAAAGAAAACGGCCGTCACGGTTTCGAGTTCCTCCCCCGCGAACCCAAGAAACCAGGAGCCAAGAAGGCGAAGAAGAAGACGACCAAGAAGAAAGCGAAGAGGAAGACAAAAACGTAGCCGAACTCGTGAGAGTTCGGTATGGAAGTGTTATCACTTCCGCTACAATCTGAATGCCGCGTTGTTAACACACCCTACACCCCCTACAATCCCCACCCATGTGCGGCATCTTTGGAATCGTCACCGAAAACCCTTCTGGTTTCCCTGAGCAGGTCGCCAAGGCTGCCTCGCAAGCCCTATTCCACCGCGGGCCCGATGAAATCGGCGTCTTCCACGAACCGGGTTGCCTCCTGGGAATGAGGCGTCTAGCCATCATCGACCCTTGTGGTTCCCATCCACCGTTCTCGAATGAATCCGGAAGGATTCAGGTGGTAGGCAACGGTGAAATCTATAACTACCGCGAGATTCGTCACCGTCTGATTCGAAACGGACACGAATTCCGATCCCAAAACGACATCGAAACTGTGGCCCACATTGCCGAAGAGCCTTCTCTCGATTGGGAACTCGGCCTGCGCGGGATGTTCGCGCTTGCTATCTGGGACCGGTCCAGAAGAAGCCTCCATCTCTGCCGTGACCGCTTCGGGATAAAACCCCTCTTCTGGGTAGGGGGTAAGCAGGCCCTTGCGTTCGCTTCTACCCTCCCGGCTCTTCGAGAAATGCTCCTGGCGTGGGGTAAAACCGGAGCGGGTGGCGATATGCCCCCCGATCTTGCTGGATACGTCCGGCCTGAAGGCTGGCGATTGAACCGGGAGGCGATACGGTGGTACCTGGATACCCTTGCCATCCCAGCACCCACAACCATATACGCTGGTGTTTCCTCGCTACCACCCGCCGGTCGAATCGTTTGGGGCCCAGGCACGCAACCTCGAATTGAAACCTATTGGACGCCCACCTACAAACCGAAGAGAGTCATCAACCAGAAGCGCGCCCTTGAGGAGCTGATCCACGCTTTCAAGGAGAGTATCCGCTACCACTTGGTTTCGGATGTTCCCGTCGGAGCATTCCTATCCGGTGGTATCGACTCCGGCCTCATCGTTGCGGAAGCCGCCGCCCAAGCCGGGAAGCGACTTTCGACTTACACGGTCGGTTTCGAGGAGGAGGATTATTCGGAAACCGAACTGGCCCGCGAGGTCGCCAGGATGTACGGAACCGACCACCATGAGATCAGGTTGAAGCCGTTCACGATCGATGACTTACCCTCCATCGTCGACGGTCTCAACCAACCGCTGGGTGACTCCTCTGTCTGGCCGACCTGGGCGATTTCCCGCGCCGTCGGCGGCGACCTGAAAGTGGCCCTTGCCGGTGATGGCGGGGATGAGGTCTGGGGAGGTTATCCCTATTACTCAGTCCAGAATTATTCGCGTTGGCTCCCAAAACATCGGGAAGGAAGTATCTCCCTTGGCATCACCTCAAACAGTCGACTCAAACGCTTGTCATCCGTCGTCGGGGATTGTTTTCGACCACCCGAGGATCTTTATCGCCGCTGGCGACACCTCGATCCCAGAGGAGATTTTTGGGACAAGATCCTGCTTCCTGAATTTCGGACATGCTCTGTGCGAATACCGATGGGTTCCGATAATGGGATAACCGCGCACGATCGAATGTTGCAGGCGGATGTAGGCTTTTACCTGCCGTACGATCTCCTCGAAAAAGTGGATACGATGTCCATGGCATCCTCACTGGAGGTCCGTGTCCCCTGGTTGGACCCGGCTCTCTTTGAATTGGTTGCGCACTTACCTCGCAATCTGAAGATTCGGGGCGGGACCACTAAGTGGCTGGCCCGCAAGATGGCCTGGGATCCTCGCTCTCCGCGGCTGCCCGAGTCGCTTCTGCGCCAACCAAAAAAGGGGTTCGCCATACCGGTCCACAGCTGGATGCGGCACGAGCTGGCCGAACTGTTTCAAGAAATTCCACTGGCGAAGAATGCAGAAGTCTCACATTTGTTCGATACTCGGCAACTTCGCCGTCAATTTGAAGCGCACCGGTCGCGGAGCCTCCGAATCGGGCATCAAATGTGGAGCATTCTCATCCTGGAGTTGTGGTTGCGACAAAATGGAGTTCAACTATAGTTCAGAAGAATGAATTTGCGGCCCCAACGGGCCTTTGCATAACTCCGAAGGTGATATTAGGATGGCGGAACCGCCGGATTCAGAACGATGAAAGAAACAGCAACTGTGAAGATATTCTTGGCGGAAGGCGATCCAGCTTCGGTTCGGACCGCTGAGATCTCGAACTGGACTGGAAAAGCCGTGGCAGGGCCGCGTTCTCAACTGGATTTAGTCCTCCTGAGAGGCGAGGCCTCAAAGCCAGGAGTCTATTTTCTTACAGGCATTAATCCCGAAACGGGGAAAGAGAGAGTCTATATAGGAGAAGCCGAAGTCATCAGATCTAGAATCAAGACGCATCTCGATCGCGATTTCTGGAAGACGATAATCTTTTTCGTAAGCAAGGACGAGAACCTCACCAAAGCCCACATCAAGTATCTTGAGGGAAAACTCATCGACAAGACCAAAGATGTCGACCGGTTCGAATTGGAAAACACAAATTCAAGTGGCTCGCATCTCCCCGAATCAGATACCGCCGATATGGATGTTTTCCTGTCCAAGGTTGAGCAACTTTTGCCAGTACTTGGTCAGGACTTCCTGAAGCCGATATCTAGGGCAACTTTACCACGAATACGATCTGACGTGCTGAACTGTACCATGAAGAATGTTAAAGCCACCGGACTACGTTCGGAAAATGGATTTTTAGTTCTGAAAGGTTCGGAGGCCGTGCTAGCTGAGCGACCATCCGTGGAGAAATACCCCTATCCATCGACAGTCAGGTCCCAACTCATTTCCGAAGGTGTCCTCACCGAGGAGTCGGACAAATTGGTGTTCACCAAAGACTATGAATTCTCAAGTCCAAGTTCTGCGGCATGCGTAATTCATGGAGGCCATGCAAACGGACTGCGGGAATGGAAGAACGCCAAAGGTGTATCCTTAAAAAAACTTGAACAAAAGGACACGTCAAATAAGGCTTTGGTCAGCACATCGGAATAGAGACCTTGGTAGATTCACCTTCTCAAGCGTCATTGGAAGGTTATCAGCACAAGACCGTTCGATTAACTTTCAATCATTTCAAGCCGGAGGAAGCATCATCGCCACGAAATCGAAGAAAGCACGTCCTAAGGTTACCGTCGTCGGCGCGGGAAACGTACGCACCAATTGCACCGCTCACGCTGCCGCGCATGAACTCGGCGACGTCGACCTGGTTTGACATCCTGGAAGTTCAGTAAAATGGAGCAGTGGCCGAATGGGCCTTCGCATTGCCTCATGAGTGATACTAGGAAATTTGAACACAACCGAATTTGGAGTCTCCTGGGATGGGTGTGGGTGGTCGTCCTTGTGGCGGTTCTTATCGCTCTCCTGTTTCCCATGGGGAATCAAAGTCGAATGATTGCTGAGGGTGAGGCCTGTAACGAGAATCTGGACCTGATTTTTCGGGCTAAGGAACGGTTCGCTGAAAGCCTGAATCTGGACCCCACCAAACCATACCCCCAAATCGTTGTTCTCCTCGAACATTCTCACCTGGAACCCTATATCGACAACCTCCCTTCAGCGACAGCCTGCCCGTCCGGCGGGATATACAAAATCCGTCCCCTCGTTGACTCCGCGGGTGAAGTGGTTGCACCGGTGTGTACCCACGAGACCGAAGATCCCAATGGAGATCAGATAATTCACCTCGGCGAGGGTCTCCATATCCATGCCCGGTCGCACCTTTTGGCGACTGAAAATGGACTTTATTTCCGCGAACCGGCCTTTTCGTTTGCAGGAGAGGCGGCTCGTTAGGACGATCATGCGAATCCTGATGATTCACCCGCACGATGTCCGCTACCAACCGTGGACAATCCGTATTATCAAACTTGCTGAAGGCCTCGCCAAACGTGGCCATGAAGTTCGAGTCGCCTGTGTGGAAGACAAATTTGCGGTTGATCCCAATCATCAGCGCATCCGGGGAATTCCTGATGGGCCTGTCGAATACACCCTCATGCGGTCAAGAGACAAGCAGACACACCGAAACGTCGGACACGTCATCGATCTGGCAAAAGATGTCGATCTCATCCACTTCCAAAAGTGTTTCGCTTCCGCCTTTATCCCAGCTCTCTGGGCATCCTGGAAATGGAACATACCGCTCCATTACGACTGGGATGACAACGAAACCCTTATTCTGCAAGCAATTCAGGACTTCCCCCCCGGGTTCTTTTCGCAGGCGCGGTTCTTCGAGAAACGCATTCCTTCTTACGTGGACACCATATCCGTAGCCAGTGATGGCCTTTGGGAGGCTTGCGCCCGAATGGGGTTTCCCGAGGAGAGGATGCGCAAGGTCCCGGTGGGAGCGGATCTGGAGGCCTTTTCCCCAGAAACGAACGGTTCAAGCTTCCGTCTGGAAGCTCCGCTGGAAATAGGGGATCGCCCACTGGTGACCTACCTCGGTCAGATTGAGGGGGCCGCCTACGCGTCCCTTTTTGTCAATGCCTGCGCCCTCCTGGCCGACCGCTTTCCCGAAGCGATCTGGATGGTCGTTGGCGGCGGGAAGATACTGTGGAAGGTGGAGCGGGATGCTTATAACATGAACCTTTCTCACCGGATCGTTTTTACCGATTACATTCCTTCAGCACGGATCCCGGAGATCTTAGCGGCGACCGATGTGGCTGTCGCCTGTTTCTCCGACGAGGCATTTGTCCGGTGTAAGAGCCCTCTGAAGGTGGCGGAATACTTAGCAGCGGGCAAGGCGATTGTTGCGACACGGGTTGGCGAGGTTCCCTGGATGACTGGAGATGCGGCTATTCTGGTTGACCCAGGTTCCGCCTCCGGCCTTGCCTCGGGAATCGCAGACCTCCTGGAAAACCGCGACCTGCGCCACCAGTTGGGCCGCAAGGCCCGGCTCCGCGCAGAGGACGAAATCAACTGGGATCGCAGCGCCCAGAAACTGGAAGAGGCCTATCAGGTCGCGCTGTCGGGATAAGGAGGTGAGACTGTAACAATGACATTCCGTGAATTAAACGAGGGAGACCGACCGGACCTTGAGACTCTTCTTTCAGAAAATCCTCACAAGAGTCTCCAAATTCGACTGCAGGGACTCGACCGCGAAAAGTTAGTGCGGTTTCACTCTGACCTAATCCTCGCAAGGTCCGAGAAAAAACAAAGTCCCGTCTGGCTCTTAAATAAGGGCTCGGGGAAAGCCGTTATCGGGTCAAAGAAACTGGTTAAGCACACTGAGTATTTCGGATTCCCGGTTTATTCAATCGAACCGATGATCACTTATGCACTCTCACCCGACGACAAAAAAGAGGCGATCCGTGAGGTCATCACGCGCTTCGGGGAAAGAGATGGAGGCGTGGTCTGGACAAGTTTTGAGGAAGCAGAAGAGGGCTTGGCTGAACCTTTTATTGAAGCTGGAGGAAATTACTGCGGAACAACCCTTCGACTTTCATGTAAATTGGGACCGGACCCGAACATACCGCGGGCATCGGATGTGGAAGTACGAGAGGTCACTCCGCCTGATTTACCCGACATCGTGGAACTTGCAAGGACGAGCCACCATCACAGCCATTTTTTTCGTGACCCAAATCTCCCCTCCGACCGCGTGGCCGATCTTTTCCCCCAATACGTTGAAGGGGCCTTCGGAAAGCCTAACCACTCGATTTTGGTGGCAGAAAGCCGGGACAGACGATTCCTGGGTTTTGTGCTCCTTATCTGTCCAAAGGGGCAGGTGGAGCAGATCGGCAAAAAAGTTGGGATTCTTGATTTCATCGTTGTCGACGAGGCTTACCAAGGAAGCGGGGTAGGGAAATTACTGGTTGAACACACGATTTCCTTTCTACACGATTTGGGTTATGAGTTCGTCGAGCTGAAGACTATGCTAGACAATCTGGCCGCTTTACGTTTTTATCAGAGGGCCGGATTCCAGACCCTATCAGCCCAGATGCACTTCAGCATCGGTCTGGATCCCGCTTTAGTGTCGGAAAACGGGGGGATTTGATGGAATTGACGAGGGATGTGGATCATGAGGAACTGAGGAAATCTGAACCTACTCATCCCTCCGAACCGGAAACCCCGAGGATACTGGTTGTCGATGACGAGCCGGATCTTCGGGCAATGCTCTACGACGCACTATCCGACGCAGCGAACTATGAAGTTGAAACCGCCGCGGATGGAAGAGAAGCTCTCAAGCACCTTCGGGAGTCACCGTTCGATGTGGTCATCACCGATCTACGTATGCCGGAAATGGATGGATCGCGCCTCCTTGAGATCGCCCGCCATGAGTTTCCTCAGATTCCTGTGATCGTTATAACTGGTTACGCTCGCCTGGAGACGGCCGTCGAGGTTCTCCGTCTCGGCGCGGCGAATTTTATCACAAAGCCATTCCGAATCAGTGAAATCCATGAAGTGGTCGAAAAGACCATTAAGAGTAAACGCGCCAGGGAGATCCCACAGCGTGTCCTGCCCTGCCTCCATAGCGAAAAGATCGTGTTCCACATTCCACCTTCACTCGAGACCAAATCGGGGGTCATCCATTACCTGACCGAAAAACTGGTGGGGACCTCCATTTGCGATGAGTCGGCGAAGTATTTCGTTTCCGTTTCAATTGATGAGGCGATCACGAACGCGATTTTCTATGGTTGCCTCCAACTCCCATCCGGGCTGAGGGAAACAGAGGCGGGAACCGAGGTTTTTAACAAGATGACGGCTGAACGGTTCGCCGATCCCGCTTTCAGCAATAAGGCGATTACAGTCGAGATGGATTTGAACCCCGAGCGTGTCATCTTTCGAGTTACCGACCCGGGCCCCGGTTTCGATGCCCCAGATTTGGCCGTATCGAAGCCGGAACCAACCGATCTCTCCCGTTTGCACGGTCGCGGGATCCTGCTTATCTCGTGTTTCATGGATGAGGTTTCCTTCAACAGCGAAGGAAATCAAATAACGATGACAAAGTACAGGCTGGGATCAGAACACGCCGCGAACGAAAATCCGTTGCTGGCTTAAGAGTAACTTAGAGCAGTTAACAGTTATGTGCAGCAGTGTCCGTTCAGCGGTTGTGTGGCTGGGGTTGAGCGAAGCGAACCCCCAGACGCTGGAACCCTGGGGGCTCACTACGTTCGACCCCAGCCACCCGTCGCTCAAAGTCCCCTTGCTCACGCGCGGGGTTCTGATGGGGGGCGCTACACCCAGATGTTAACTGCTCTAGTGAAGAGCGTTTTCGGCAATATGAGCCAGCACTCCTCGAACTGTCGATATACCCACTAAATTTCCATTTTCCACAATTGGAATGTGGCGCAAGCCACCATCCGACATTTGATTGACCGCTGCCGCGAGCGTCGAGTCTTTGCTCAATACATAAGGATCTGAGGTCATGACTTTGGATATGGGCGTTGTTTCCACGTCCATATCCATGCCTGCGACGCGCGTCACCGCGTCCCTCTCGGTAAAGATGCCGATAATAATCCCGTTATCCACAACACACGCGGCTCCGTGCCGGCTTTCAACCAACTTGGCCATCACGCTTGCGATCGATTCCGTCGGAGATACCCGGATCGGATCGATTGCATAAAGGTCCGAAAGTGAATCGTTTAGAATGGATTGGAGCACCCGGTCCGCCGGTTCCTCCGTTGCACGGTAAGCCGATTCTGGAACCGTCGTAGCAAATTCCTCCTCGGTCTCCGTCTCGGGCATGAGTATCCCAGTGGTGGTTTCCTCGTCTTCCACCACCCAGGTTTCCTTCCCGATTAACAGTTCCTCCAGTATCCCGGGCCCTTCCTTCTCGGAAACCTCCTCGATCTGTTCCTGCATCAGAGTGGCATACTCCGGCCTCTCGACAGCACGAAAGATACCGACGGGAACCGGGAAATCAGGAATGTGCATCCGCGATAGAAGGTAGGCCAAGGTAGGTTCATTCTGGGATTCATCGTGGACAACCAAATCTTCAACCGAATATTCCATCCCAATATCCACCACATGTGGATGAATGTTTTTTAGCATGATGCCCTTTTCATTATCTTTCCCAAATTGGAGAGGTTTTCCATTCTCCAAGTACAATACCCGATCAGGCCGATGTTGCCGGTCGGTAAATTGTGCGAAGGCGCCATCGTTGAAGATGTTGCAATTTTGGAAGATTTCAACAAAGGATGTTCCCTTGTGTCGGGCTGCTCTTTCCAGAACCATGCACAGATGTTTTGTATCCACATCGATGGATCGCGCGACAAAGGTCGCCTCGGCGCCAATCGCAAACCCAAGCGGATTAATCGGTCGTTCAATGGAACCGTAGGGAGTCGATTTCGTCTTCTTTCCGATCTCGGATGTTGGCGAGTATTGACCCTTCGTCAGCCCATAGATTCGGTTGTTGAAGAGGAGGATATTCAGGTCGACATTTCGGCGGATGGCATGCATTAAATGGTTCCCGCCGATCGACAGGCCATCGCCATCTCCGGTAATCACCCACACGTTCAGATCCGGGTTGGCCATTTTGATGCCGGTCGCTACCGCCGGTGCCCGCCCATGGATGGTGTGGAAACCATACGTGTTCATGTAGTAAGGAAACCGGCTTGAACAGCCAATCCCCGATACAAAAACGATCTTCTCGCGCGGGATCCCCAGGTCGGGCAGGACCTTTTGCATCTGCGCCAGGATGGAATAGTCACCGCATCCCGGACACCAGCGAACTTCCTGGTCGGAAACAAAATCTTTCCGCACCAGTTTCTTTATTTCGACTCCTACCGCTGTTCCGTTTCCACCCATGATCTATTTTCCGGTTCCCTTTCGATCTTTCAATTAGACGTTAGACGTATTCTTCGACTTTTTGAACAATTTCCCGAATCGTAAATGGTTTCCCTTTAACCCTGTTGTACCCGATCGCGTCCACCAGGTATTTGGCTCGAACCAGCAGCGAAAGTTGCCCAAGATTGATCTCGGGAATGATCACATTCTCGAATCGGGATAAAATCTCTCCAAGGTCCGGTGGGAGTGGGTTCAGGTGCCGGATGTGGGCGCACGAAACCGAGTGGCCGTTCTCACGAAGGTTCTCGGTTGCTGACCGAATTGCACCCGAAGTTCCTCCCCACCCCAGCAGCAGCACCTTTCCCTCGGCATCGCCAATCACCTCGGTTGGAGGGATCTCTGCGGCAACACGTTCCACCTTCTCCGCTCTCAAGCGGACCATGTGGTCGTGGTTCTCAGGGTCATAAGATACATTGCCGGTCACATCCTGCTTTTCGAGACCCCCGATGCGGTGCTCGAATCCCGGGATACCCGGTTTGACCCACGGTCGCGCGAGAGTTTCCGGGTCTCGCATGTAGGGCTGAAAGTTGTCCGGCTTTACACTCATTTCCCTGGAAAGGTCGGGGAGTTCATCCATCGCTGGGATGCTCCAAGGTTCCGATCCATTCCCCAGGTAACCGTCGCTTAAACAGAGCACGGGTGTCATGTATTTGATGGCGATGTGGAACGCCTCGATGATCGTCCAAAAACAGTCTCCCGGGGTTGAGGCCGCTACAACAGGAACAGGACATTCGCCATTTCTCCCGAAAAGGACCTGCAGCAAATCCGCCTGTTCCGTTTTCGTTGGAAGACCGGTGCTCGGGCCGCCGCGTTGAATATTAATAACTACCAACGGCAGTTCGGTCATAACCGCCAAACCGATGAACTCGCTTTTCAGCGCCAATCCCGGGCCGCTGGTCCCTGTGATCCCTAAACACCCGGCGAACGAAGCGCCGATGGCCGCCCCGACAGCACCGATTTCGTCCTCAGCCTGGAAAGTGCGGATGCCAAACCGTTTGTACTGAGAGAGCTCGTGCAAGACATCGCTCGCTGGAGTAATGGGATAACTGGCATACAGCAATTCACGGCCTGTCTTGACCTTTGCAGCAGCAATTCCCAAAGCCATTGCCTGGTTTCCGGTGATGTTCCTGTAAGTGCCGGGGGCCATCTTCGCTTTTCGAACCCGGTAATGCGTAGTGAAAATTTCCGTCGTATCCGCGTAATAGTATCCCGCCTCGAGGGCAAGAATGTTGGCTCGCTGGATATCTTCGTTGCGGGCGAATTTGGTCTGGATCCACCTCCTCGTATGGTCGAGAGGACGGTCAAACATCCAATATAAAATCCCCAGGGCATAGAAATTCTTGCAGCGCTGGCCGTGTTTGCGGTTCAGGCCGGTTTCTTTAATCGCATTAATTGTTTGCTCGGTCAGAGGTATCCGCAGGACTCGGTAGCCCGAGAGAGTCCCATCATCCAGCGGGTTCGTCTCATACCCCGCCTTTTCAATATTGTTGTCGGTGAAGGCATCCTCGTTTACGATAAGGATCCCGCCTTCTTCCAGGTCCCTTAAATTGACCTTCAACGCCGCCGGATTCATAGCGACAAGAACGTTGGGCTGGTCGCCCGGTGTTCGAATGTCACGGCTGCTGAAGTTGAGTTGGAATCCGGACACTCCTGGTAGTGAGCCTGCCGGTGCGCGGATCTCCGCGGGGAAATCCGGTACTGTGCTGACATCATTTCCGAAGACAGCGCTGGTATTGGTGAACTGGCCGCCGGTCACCTGCATCCCATCCCCCGAATCACCGGCGAATCGAATGACGGCGCTTTCGATATCCTGCACAGGAGAGGCCGTTTTGAGGTCCTCGACTAACGGTTCGGTTTCCAGGGTCAAAATCGTGTCCTTGCTTGAAGTCTCTTCTTTTGTGCGCTCACGCGCCCTCGGCTGCCGATATCTTTTGTTCCGGTCGCGGTGGGAGGTTCAAGACCTCTGCGGGGAAGTGTTCCGCTATATAATCAACGATGTCCCGGGCTGAGAGTAATCCAAGGATCTTTCCTGTCTCGGCCGCTAGGGGGATATGCCGATACCCACCCTCTGTCATGACTCGGATGGCCTTCGCCAGCGTGTCCTCGGGCGAAAGGGTATGGATGGACGTAGTCATGATCTGCTTCGCGGACTCGGAGCCTGCCCCTTTAGCCGCCAGGTGCTTGACCAGGATGTCCCTCTCGGTGATCAGACCTTGAATCTTCCCCTGATTTTCGACCAGGACACAGCTTCGCCTCTGTTGCTTCATTCCCCGAATAACATCCGAAATGGGAGTTTCAGTGGTGACAACGATGGGTTTCCGGAGGGGAAGCTGGCGGATCTTTTCTTCGCGTAGTTTATCAGAAAGCTGCATGGACTCCTGGCTCTGTCTCTCGACCCAAAATGCTTGATCCTGCTTCCATAAGACAATTATGAAACATCCAGGACTCTTTTGGAACCCCTGGACCGCCTGACCTACCGCCCGACTCGGGAGGGAGCGGGTCCTGCCGGGGTCTTCCCCGTATTTGATCGGAGCCCGCTGTGGGTTCTTCTTCTGTAGGTCTCCGTGCCCTCTGGTCATTCCTCGAGTGGGATCTCCTTGAGGTCATTCTCTATCTGGATCTGACCGGGAGAATCGAGTTCTTTCAGCTGATTTCTTCCCCCCGGGCGAATCTTCTTAGGCAACTGCCCATGCGTCCTTGGTATACGAAATAACGCTTCATCGACAGGTTCATTAACGCGCACGTTCGTCAGTCTGACCGATGTGGACTCATGTTCGGAGATGAGAACCGCCATGAGTGGCCGCATGGTTTCACGTTCCACCCAGAGTTCATGCCGCCAGGATACCGCTTTGTTGTTCGATGCCCGCATCCATTTGAAGACTCCACTCCCCTTCTTGGGCCGGGCAATCAGAAGGTAGGCTAATGTTCCATCGTCCATCTTCTCTTCAGTCGGCCGGTCGATCTTGTTTTCATCCTTGAATTTCTCCAGATCGAAGCTGCCTGTCCCAAGCAGGCTTCGGAAGATCTGAATAAGAAGCGTTTCCTCTTCGGAACTTTCCACCAACAGGTTCTGGTCGTGGAGGTAATGGTTGACCGTGTTCCCCTTGGCACGGTAAGAACCTTGTGAGGGCGAAGTATGGTCGGTCACAGCCGTGTGGGATTCTTTCGTTTTTTCCGCGTTCTCATCCTGTGGATTTTGACCGGCAAGAGAAGAGTCCTCGAATTCACCCGTGAGCTGGTAATCATAAGCAATCCTGCCATCCGCAGCTAGCGCCAATCGACCCGCATAGATTTGAACTAATCCGTCCCGGTAATAGGACTCCTGGCGGACATCGGCCTGGAAAGTGAAAATGTTGTTCCACCCCGCCTGAAGCCGCTCGAAAAACTCTTTTTTCCCGATGGCATCAGCACTAGGACAGCAGAATGTCATGGCAACCACGACAGCAGTAATCCCCGGAAAGACTCTCCCCCTCATCTCTACATCCCCCTTGGTGATAAGTTAGTAGAGAGTTTAGCCTCTAAATCCAAAATGTTAAAGGGGTTGGCATATAGAGCCTCCGAAGGCTCCAACAAGCCCGAAGCACAAGCGAGAGGGGGGGGCGTGACCATGGCTGGATATGTGCCGAGAAGGGATTCTCGGCACAGCAATGGTCCCCAACAAGCCCGAAGCACAAGCGAGGCTCGACTCCAACCACACCACTATGGAGCAATCGCCGCCGCCGAGGCGAGTATGTAATCCGGCTGAGCCGGGCAACCCGCCGCGGCCTGGGGAGAAGTAACCCCAGTCAGAACCAGCGCGGTCGCCATACCCGCATCCAGTCCCATCTTCATATCAGTTTCCAATCGATCGCCCACCAGGAGGACCTCACCTGCCGGTAACCCGAGGTCTTTTAGGATGACTTCCATCATGATCCGTGAAGGTTTGCCCACGATCACATCGACCTCCCTGCCTGAACAGGCCTCGACTGCGGCGATGATTGCACCGCAGTCAGGAATTTCGCCGCTTTCCGTGGGACAGGTGACATCCGGGTTGGTTGCTATGATCGGGACTCCAGTTTTGGCGGCAAGCATCGCTTCGTGAAGTTTTCTGTAACTGAAATCCCGGTCAAAAGAGAGCAGAAGCAAATCGCAATCCGCACTGCAAGTCGCCAAGGAAAATCCAGCCGCGACCAATTCCCCCAGGAGCGGGGCTTCTCCCAGGACATAAGGTCTACAACCAGAATGGTGGTCGAGAAGATACCGCGTTACGACAGCGGAGGAGTTAATAACCTGATCGTCCTCCGCATCAACTCCCAGGGAGCGCAGCTTGGCCGCATAATCCTGACGGGTTTGGAGAGGTTTGTTTGAAAGAAACCGAATGGCTTTATCGAGCGACCGCAAGTTCTCCAGCATCGGAGCAATCCCCTCGATCAAGACCGGCCCGAGGTACAGCGTCCCATCCAGGTCGAAAACATATCCCTCGTAATCGAGCAACGCTCGCTTCGTTGGGATGAAAGATTGCGGTTGGGTGGTCACTGCCGTCCTGCTTCCGGTTAGGTTATACAGGGATGATCAGGCCAATCCCGATCCCGATGAAAACCAGGCCGATCAGCGCCAGAATCGAGTGCCGCAAAGAAAGGGAACGGGTTGGAGGTTCAAAATCTTCCGGTTTCGGCGGGTAGAAATAGCCGTCGAAGATGTCCTTGTGGACGTAATACGGGCCGACTTGTACCATCCTCTCATGGTGATACACGTTATGCGTTTCCTCACAAAGACGGTCTCCCGGCAAACGGGGATCGTCGTATGATCCGAAAAGAGATCCCTCTCTCTGCCAGGCTGCGATGTCCGATTCCATATTAGTCATTCTTCCCACTTATAACGAGATTGAAAACCTATCTCGGCTCGCAGCCGAGATATTCTCCCCAAAGATACCCAACCTGGAAATCCTGGTTGTGGACGACCAAAGCCCGGATGGGACCGGCGAGGAGGCGGACCGCCTCCTCGCGGATCGCCCCGGTACATTCCATGTTATACACCGAAAGCCCCCGCGCGGTCGAGGACTGGCCGGGATCGATGGGTTCATCTGGGCCAGAGACCACGGTTACACCCTGGCGCTTGAGATGGACGCCGACTTCTCCCACCCGCCCAAATTCATCCCCGATCTGCTCGCCCCTTTCCAGGACAATCCAGCCCCGGACCTTGTAATCGGCTCCCGCTACACACGGGGAGGTCAGATTGAAGGATGGCCTCTCTGGCGTCATATCAATAGCGCGGTCGCGAACCGTGCCGCCAAATTCGCCCTTGGCTTAGGGCCCAAAGACTGTACCTCGGGGTACCGCTGCTTTTCGCGCACTGCCCTCGAGGCAATCCCCTGGGAGAGCCTCTGTTCGACAGGTCCGGCAATTGTTGAAGAAATGTTGTACCATTTCCACAGCGCGGGTCTGGTCTTCGTCGAAATCCCGATCACCTTCATCGAGCGTACACAGGGCAGTTCGAAGGTTTCCATTGAGACCATCCTGCGTTGGATGAAAGAAGTGGCGAAAATTAAGAGGAACGCAAAGAGTAAGGCGCATGGCTAAATCAATCGGGACATTTACTTTTGTTCTCCACTCACATCTGCCTTATGTCCTCTCGCATGGCCAGTGGCCGCACGGGATGGACTGGCTGTATGAGTGCGCGTTCGGATCTTATCTGCCGCTCCTGGATGCGAGCCGTCGACTGACCGATGAGGGACTCCCGCCCAAGTTCACACTTGGCGTGACGCCGGTTCTCTGCGAGATGCTGGCCTCACCAACCTTCAAAGCCGGTTTCCCCGGATACCTCGAAAACAGGATCCAAGCTTCGGATGAAAACATCGGTGAGCTGATAAGAACTGGGCAGGATGACTTAGCGCCATTGGCTGAGATGTGGCGCGATGTATTCACCCAGGCAAAGACAGATTTTGAAGAGAGGTGGGACCGCGATGTTCTGGCCGGCTTCCGCGATCTCCAGGATGAAAACGCCCTGGAAATTATCACCTGCGGGGCCACTCATGGCTACTTTCCATTACTTTCCGAGGATGTTTCCGTCCAGGCGCAGGTCAAGTGCGGCATCCGGACCTACGAACGCCATTTCGGGCGGAAGCCGTCCGGGATGTGGCTCCCGGAGTGCGCCTACCGCCCCGCATATTCATGGAAATCACCATTAAATGGGGACGCATCTGAGAAACCGCGCAAGGGTGTCGAAGAATTCCTATCCGAAAATGGGATCAGCTACTTCATTATCGATTCGCACCTGCTCAAGGGCGGAAAAGCTATTGGTGTTTACCTCGACCGTTTCGAAGGGCTGAAGTTGCTCTGGTCCCAATACGAAAAGGCGTACGGACCCTTTGAGGATGAGGAGGGTGATCGGTCTCCCTATGAGATTCACCTCCTTGGAGGGGGTGGAGCACAAAAGCCGGTAGCCGTTCTGACCCGGGACCCAGAAACCGGACTGAAGGTGTGGAGCAGGGAAGTGGGATATCCTGGCGATGGGGGTTACCTCGACTTCCACAAGAAACAGTTCCCGAGCGGGAACCGCTATTGGCGTGTAACCGATGCCAAGGCGGACCTGGCTGAGAAAGAAGTTTACGATCCAGCCCTCGCTCAAAGCCGGATCGCCCCTCATGCCATGCACTTCAATCAGACTGTCTATGATGTTCTGACTCACTACGAAAAAGAGAACGGAAAGCCTGGGTTCATTTGCGCCCCCTTCGATACGGAGCTCTTTGGTCATTGGTGGTATGAAGGGCCCCGTTGGTTGGAGCATGTTGTCCGCGGTATCTACCAGACAGACGGAATTGAGGTAGTAACCGGTTCGGAACAGATGCAGTCCGACCCACCAAAGCGGATGGTCGAAATCCCCGAAGGTTCCTGGGGAGAAGGTGGGTACCATTATATCTGGCTGAACGATGTCAATAAATGGACCTGGAAACATGTCTATGAGGCCGAGGAGACATTGCACGACCTAGCTGGCCGCCTCTCGGAGAATCCTTCGCCGGACATCCAGCGGCTCCTGCGCCAGCTTGCGCGCGAAAACCTGCTGCTCCAGAGCAGCGACTGGCAGTTTTTGATTAGCACCTTTGCGGCAAAGGATTACGCTGAATTGCGCCTCGACTTCCATGCCGAGGCCTGCGTACGGCTGGCCGCGCTCATCAAGCGCCTGGATTCCGGTGAGAGCCTCTCCGAGGGCGATTGGGTGTGGGTCGAGGAGGTTGAGAAGCGCGACTGTATCTTCGAGGATATCGATGTTTCCTGGTGGGCGAAGGTGGAGTATCCTGCTGAGTAGTAAAGTGGAATCTGTCGGAGGAATGGAGAAATTGATGAATAAGAACCTCCTCAAAATAATCGTTCTCTTGATGGTGATAGGCGGATCGCTGCCAGCCACTCAAGCCCAGAACATCCAGGGTGTCATCGAAGGGATGAAAAGCCGCTGGGCCGGGATCCGCGATGCTTCCGCCATTATCGAGATTCAAACCTGGAATAAATCCGAGGCGGATAAAATCAATGTCTTCTACGGGCAGATGTACTACCGAGCGCCTGAAAAGATTCGTCTCGAGTACTCACCCGCGCCGAAATCCGCTACCGAGCCATTGCTGTATCCGTTTGGCAAACACAAATACATTTATCTCCACACCGGCCGGAAACTCCTCCGGTACAGCCCATCGCAGGACAACTGGATTGAACGGTTAGGAGAGGACCCGGTCATCCGTATGGTCAATCAGATTTCCGATATCAACAATTTCAATATCAACCAATTCCTCGCCAACTACACCGTAGCTGATGTCCGCTCCAGCCGTGAACATGACATTCCCACTTATCTGATGAGGGCTGAACCGAAACGGCGCGGCGGAAGACACCCTCGCCAACTTGTCTGGGTCCACCAGCGAACCTACCTCCCAGTGGAAGCCATCCTAGCCCGCGCCGACAACGAGGTCAGTTGCTTCTTCCACAAAGTCCAACAGAACCAAAACCTCTCCCCCGAAATCTTCTCCCCCCAATGGACAATGAGTTCGGAGTAGGGGATTCATCCCCCTATGGAGTGCTGAAGCCCTGCTTCAGCCGGATGCGCTAGGCGACAGGGAGGGCAAGGCACCCGCCGAGCCACCCGCGGAACGGCACAGAGGCCGTTCCCTACAGAGCTGGGGATATACCGGACCCGCTGTAGGGAACGCCGTCCCTGGTGTTCCGTTGTGTGGCCGGGGTTGGACCGAAGGGAAACCCCGGACTGCGCCCAGGTCCCGCTCGGCAAGCGGGACCTACTGTAGGTCCCTTCTGCCGGAAGGGACCTTTTAAGATCGCCGCGGTAAGGATTGTTTCGCCAGCTCCCAACCTCCCCAATAAGGTTCCCTCCCCAGCAACTGGCAGCCGTAATCGCGCAATCCCCTCTTGAGCCCTAACTCAATCGATTCAAAGTAGTACGGGTTCCCCTTTACGAGACCGCCGCTGAAGTAGATGCGGGTTTCAGCGGAGAGGTTTGCTTTGACGATCAGATTCTTTGCAGAATCTGCTACATGACTGGCCTCTCCCTTAATGATTTCTAAAGCAACAGCATCACCGCGCTCGGCTTCAGACAGGACCGCGGGCGCGAGGGCGGCCAGGGTGCTGGGTTCGAATGGCTCGCTGTAGACAACCTTCAATAACTCCTCAATTCGATCGACACCAGCCGCGGCGCACAGTGCATTTGCCAAAGAAGCGAGCTCGTCTGGTTCTTCTTGCCTTTCAAGACAGGCCAATACCCCCTGGCGGGCGATCTCAAACCCGCTGCCCACATCGCCGAGTAACGGCCCCCAACCACCTGTCCGCCAAACTTTCCCCACCTCGTCCCGCGCGAAAAAGGCACTGCCCGTGCCTAAGAGCGCGACGGCCACCGGACCCTTTGCCTCAGCTGCGCGAAGAGTCTGGAGAGCATCTGATTCGATCAGCCAACCCAGAACCGGTGCAGCAGTTTTTAGAAGGGATTCCAGTTCGCGGCAGTCACTCTCCCGACCCGATCCCGCCAACCCCGCTGCTGCCAAGACGAAGCGGCCCTCTTTGAATCCACCTTCCTTCGCCAACAGCGATGGAAGTGTGGCGAGGGTCTTCGCGCAAGCCGACCAGTCGCCTTGGAATACGGACAGCCCTTTAAGAGTGAGTTCGGCCAGAACTTCGCCATCGACCGTGATGGCGGCGGCGCGCAGATGCGATCTGCCCCCATCCACCACCAGGATCAGATCACTCATGGGGATTTGGGTTCAAGGTTGAAGTGGACCTCGCGAGTGTCCGTGACAGTGAAAGGCAGCAGGTCCACAAAAAAATCGAGGGGGGGATACTCGTACCACCTGGGTTTTACGAAATACACTTGATACTCAGGCTCGTAACCGGGTTTCTGGCAACGCATTCCGTAACCGCAAGCGATGGACTCGAACTCGTATTCCAGCGGAGTCCCCTGCGCCAGTTTACCCTTCTTGTCGAACTCCGCTTCCTCTTCAGACAGGGTCCTCCCCCGTGTCTTCTTGGTCTCGATCCGCCGTGTCGCTACCCGGTCGCCATCTTCCACACGCACCAACTGCCCCTCCACGAAAACAACCGCATTAGAAGGCGATGAACTGATTCTCATCAAATTCCGCCGACATCCCGTCGCGAAGAGGGTGACTGAAAGCAGAGAGGCGACCAAAAGGAACCGTATCAGGTTGGGTTTCACGCTCGAAAGTCTAATCGACAAAGCAGCAGGCTTCCAGCGGACGTCTCCAGCGGGTACAAACAGAGCCATGTCGGAGAAAGAAAAGCTGAAAATCCTCTTCCTTTGCACAGGGAACTCCTGCCGGAGCCAGATGGCCGAGGGTTGGGCCCGCCACCTGAAATCCGATCTCATCGAGGCTTACTCAGCCGGAATCAAGACCCACGGCCTCAATCCTCATGCTGTTCGAGTCATGAAAGAGGCCGGCGTCGATATTTCTGATCACAAGTCAAAGCTGCTCGCTGACTTGGAGCAGGTCCTAATTGATGTGGTCGTGACCGTCTGCGCTCATGCTCACGAGAACTGCCCGACATTCCCCGGTGATGCCAGGGTGGTTCACATCGCATTCGATGATCCGCCTAAACTCGCGGCGGGTATCGAGGACAGGGAGCAGGTGCTGGAGCCTTATCGCAGAGTTCGGGATGAGATCCGTGATTTTGTCTCAGGCCTCCCGGAGTCTCTTGAACGAGCGAGTTGAAAGACACGCTCCGCCTTACCCGCGGTACAACTCCTCCATCTCGCGTACGAACCGATCAGGTGAGAATCGCTCCTCGACCCACTCTCTTAACGCAGGGCGATCCGGCTGCTGATCGGCTGTCTTCTCAATCGCCTCGGCAAACTTGTCGGCGCCCTCAGCGATTTCCCAAACGGGTGCATCGCTTTCATTCCACAATCCCTCGCATCCAACCGGTGTGCTGACCACAGGGCAACCAAGCGCCAGCGATTCAAGAATTTTTAACCGGATCCCGCCACCGATTCTTAAGGGGACTACAGAGAGGGCTGCGTGGTAAAGGTACGGCCGGATGTCCCGAACCGAACCGGTTACATGTATCTTCGATGGTGAATGAAGATTGCGCACGGCCGCCGATGGGTTGGAACCCACCAGCCACAGGCAGTACCTGTCCTTTGGCAGTCTTGGCAAGACCTCTTTCGCCATCCAGATCGCTCCCTCGACATTCGCTTGGTAATCGAATGTCCCGGTGAACACGATCGGTTTTCTGCCATCTTCCGCGAAAGGATTTTCCGCCTGTTCTATCAGGGACGGGTCGTAGTAATCCAAAGCGATACTCGGCCGGACCGTCTGGAGGCGTTTCTCCAGATGCTTGCGCACTTTCGGATTGTCTTCGGCGGCCGCTCGTAAGTTATCCGCATCGCGCGGGGAGATCATCAGAACTTCATCGAACCAGAGTGTGGATCGCCGTTCAAAATCAAGGGTTCGCGCCTCTTCCAGCCGAATAAGAGAGCGGGTAATAGGATTCGTCGCGGACTCTGCCCAGCGTCTCAGAATCAAAGTCTCAAAATTTTCCTTGTAGAGAACCCGCCTCGGCTCCGGAAAACAGCGCGCGTATTTCGCCATGTAGAAATTCTGACAATGGACTGCATCAGGAGGAGATTCTTTCGCGAGGGTCTCCGCCCTCTGGGCCAGCTCGGGTTTCCAGAAACGATGCACTTTGTAGGGATCGCGAGAGAGCGCAGCCCCGGTCAGGGATGCCAATTGGACGCGTGAACTCCCCGGGACAGTCGTGACACTCGCAACCCGACCCTGAAGTTGGGTCTTGCCCTCTTCTTCCCCCGGATTTCCGTGAGTCAGGGAAAAGACATGGACCTCATGATCCCGGGCTAATCCCTCGACCAACGGCGCAGTCACAATCCTCCCGCCTGAGTGGGCAGGGTAGGGGAGCTGGGGTAAGAAGATGAAGAGGCGCACGGAGGTGAGTTGGTTACCGAAGGGGATTCCTGTGGCGAGGATGGTGTTCAGGTCATCACACTCTGGCCAAGCCTCTCGCGGACCGACCGTCGCGTTTCACGTTCAATCGCCAGGATGGTTTCCAGATCGATCGAACCTGGATTCTCAAACGCCTGAAGCTGCTCATCAATGATCTTCTCGATTTCATCGAAGGTGATGGCCTCCTCGAGAAAGGCGTTGACTGCCTCCTCATTTGCCACTGAAAGGACCGCGGGATATCCGCCTCCTTGTTGGCAAGCTGTATAGGCCATCGAAAGACATCGGAATTTTTCCAGATCAGGTTTCTCGAAGGTCAGACTCGCCAGGGATGGAAGGTCAAGCGGAGGATCGGATCGCGGCAATCGGTCTGGGTAGGAAAGCGCAAATTGGATAGGCACTTTCATATCTGGCAGACCCATCTGTGCCATCACCGCGCCATCGGCAAACTCAACCATCGAGTGGATAATCGATTGGGGATGGATGACCACATCGATTTTATTGCACGGCAGGCCAAAGAGGTGATGCGCTTCAATGATCTCGAGTCCCTTGTTCATGAGTGTCGCTGAGTCCACTGTAATCTTTCTCCCCATGGACCAGACGGGATGGTTCAAAGCATCTTTTGGTGTCGCGTTCCTGATTCGTTCCCGGTCCCACCCATGGAACGGACCGCCCGATGCGGTTACCACGATCCTTCGCATCTGTCCTCTGTTCTCTCCTTGCAGGCACTGGAAGATCGCGCTGTGTTCCGAATCGATGGGCAGAATCGATTTTGCGAATCTGCCAGCCTGTCCCATCAGAAACTCGCCGCCCATGACCAGGACTTCTTTGTTGGCGAGAGCTACTGTTTTCCCAGCACGGAGTGCCTCCAAAGTCGGAACCAGTCCGGCGGCCCCCACTGTCGCGACTACGACCGTTTCCACATCCGGGTGAGTGGCGACCTCGACAAGACCATCAAGCCCCGGCGAGGCCCACTTGGCGCCATTTGCCGAGGCGGCTGTCCGCTGGCTGCTTTCGAGCGTTGCGATCTTGGGTTTGAACTCCTCGATTTGCGCCAGGAGAAGCTCTTCGTTCCGGTACGCGGAAAGGCCGACCACTTGGAAGGCGTCCGGGTGATCGCGCACCACCTCAAGGGTTTGTGTCCCGATCGAGCCGGTTGAACCGAGTATGGCAATTTTGCGAGTCACTGGGTTGAGTCCGTTTCAGCCAATTGAACCAAGTAAATCTTACCCTAACACAGAACCGGGGCGAGGTTCAGCCACCCGGCTGGCCGTAGAGTTTGAAAATCTCGGTCAACAGGGCATCACTCTCCTGGATATCTGGGAACTCGCGAACAGCCCGGTCGACCCACTCCTCGGCATCCGCCCGTCGATTCCCGATCTGGAGCAGCACCTCGACCGCTTCCGACTTGTAATCGGAGGCCAGCGGGATGGCCTCAACTGGACCTTCCTCGGGAACCAGCATGAATTTCACCAGCTTCCCCTTCAGTTCAGCGATGATCCTCTTTGCCGTCGCCGGGCCAATATCCGGTAATGCCTTCAAGGTGGGTACATCCTCCCCCTCGATCGCGCGCGCGTACTTGGAAACTGGGAGCATCATTGAGTTTAATGCCTTCTTGACCCCGACACTCTTGACAGTCCGAAGCAGTTGGAAGAATTCGCGGTCCAGCTCGGTGACAAAACCAACCAGACGAGGGATGGGCGAGGTGGACATCCCACCTTCCAGGTAGTGAAAGGTGTAAAGCCGAACCGGCTGGGTCGGGTCCATCGCGCGCAGCTGCTGGTAGGCGCGGGATGGCAGCAGGACTTCGTAGGTCATGCCGCCCACATCCAACTCGACACGGTTTTCCAGCAGGCGTCGGATAGTGCCTTCGATCTGAGAAATCATTCGGCGCGAAGCAACTCCTTAATTAAGTCGTTCGAGCCTCGCCTTCGATT